>OGHC01000719.1_pt1 | contig 20022 bp, 20 predicted proteins | sample 1571381 | NCBI WGS metagenome assembly OGHC01 (sample SAMEA2581945, study PRJEB24529) | metagenome | biome: Human gut stool | place: China | collected 2011 | reverse complement strand
AAATGCAGATGCTCTTGAAGGTAAAGTTTTTGTTATAACGGGTTCACTAAGTCATTTTAATAACAGAAATGAATTAAAAGACCTGATAGAATCAATGGGTGGAAAGGTCACAGGGTCTGTTACAGGTAATACAAGTTATCTCATTAATAATGATGTAACATCTACATCATCAAAGAATAAAAATGCATCAAAGCTTGGAATACCGATTATAAGTGAAGAAGAATTCCTCGATATTGCAGGCAGAAAAGATTTGATGTAATATACAGGGGTTATTAAATTTAGAAAAATTATGTTTACAGATTATATAAATTAATTTGGGAAAGGCGGAGGTTATGCCAATCAGGATACAGAGTGATTTGCCGGCAAAGGCGGAACTTGAGGATGAAAATATATTTGTCATGGATGAGAACAGGGCTCTTTCACAGGATTTCAGAGAGCTTAGAATAGTGATTCTTAATCTCATGCCTATAAAACAGGATACAGAGCTTCAGCTCTTAAGAGGACTTTCTAATACACCTCTTCAGATAGATGTGACATTTCTACAGATGGAGAGCCATGTTTCTAAGAATACGTCAGTTTCACATTTAAGAAAGTTTTATGTTACATTTCCGGAGATAATGAGAAAGAAATTTGATGGAATGATTATAACAGGTGCACCGGTTGAGAAGATGGATTTTGAGCAGGTAGATTACTGGGATGAGCTTACAAGAATTATGGAGTGGTCAAAGACTCATGTAACATCAACGCTTCATATATGCTGGGGTGCACAGGCAGGATTGTATTATCATTATGGAGTTAAGAAAGTGCTTCTGGATAAGAAACTTTCAGGTGTTTACAGACATCATGTAATGAATAAACGTGAACCGCTTGTACGCGGTTTTGATGATTTTTTCATGGCACCTCATTCGAGATATACAGAAGCCTGCCGTGAAGATATACTTTCTAATCCCAATCTTAAAGTACTTGCGGATTCCAAAGAAGCCGGAATTTATATTGTTATGGAAAAAGAAGGAAAACAGATATTTGTTATGGGACATCCGGAATATGACCGTGTAACACTTGATGGTGAGTATAAGCGTGATATTGAAAAAGGATTAGATATTGAACTCCCGGTTAATTATTATCCTGATGATGACTGTAACCGCAGGCCGGTACTTTCATGGAGAAGCCATGCGAATAATCTTTATACGAACTGGCTTAATTATTATGTTTATCAGATAACTCCGTATATTCTTGAAGAGGATGTGTAAGATATGGCAGATGAAAAACAGACATTTACAGTTGCTGGATATAAGTTTGCAACTAAGGAAGAAGCACAGGATGCCAAAGATGAACTTAATGCAATAAAGTATCTGTCATCAAAGACAGATGGAAAAGACCCAAAACAGGTATATATGTTATACAACCAGATACTTGACAAACAGCTGTTTAATACGCCTGTCGGAATTGATTATTTAAAGGAACTTCAGCAGTTTTTATATATTAATAAAGATATTCCGAATGATAAAATAAGACCAATTCCGATTAATAATGAATTGAGCGAAATGCTTGATGAGAAGAAGATACCTTTAAAGGTAAAAGATGAGATAAGACAGTTAAAAAGAGATAAGAACAGATATAAGGATAAATATATAAAGTTAATGATTGTCAATATTGTGCTTGTTGTTGTTATAGCTGCGATGGCTGTTATTTTAAAGACTTCATCAACACCGACTGTAATAGATTATGAGAGAAAATTACAGGATAAGTATGCTACATGGCAGGAACAGCTTGAATCACAGGAAGCATCACTAAAGGCAAGAGAAAATCAGACACAGTCAAAACAAAATTAAAAATCTTCACATTTTAAACATATATTTGTTTTATATTTATTTTTAGTAAAAGGCAGAAGTCTTAAAGTGAAAATTAATAAAAACAGGAGATAGATGATATGGATAAAATAAAAGTTTTAGTTGTTGATGATGAGAGCAGAATGAGAAAACTTGTTCATGATTTTTTATCTAGAAGTAATTATGAAGTTATAGAGGCAGCTGATGGGGAAGAAGCCATAGATATTTTCTATGCTGATAAGTCTATTTCACTTATAATACTTGATGTTATGATGCCTAAGATGGATGGATGGGAAGTATGCCGACAGATTAGAAAAGACTCAAAAGTGCCAATTATAATGCTGACAGCAAAGAGCGAGGAAAAAGATGAATTACAGGGCTTCGACTGTGGTGCTGATGAGTATGTTTCAAAACCTTTCAGTCCAAAGATTCTGACGGCGAGAGTTGATGCACTCATAAGAAGAACTTATCAGATAGATAGTTCTGAAGTGTATGAAATAGGCGGAATTGAGATTGATAAGGCTGCACATATTGTAAGGATAGATGGAAAAGAGATTGATTTAAGTTTCAAAGAATTTGAACTTCTTACATATTTTGTTGAAAATAAAGGAATTGCGTTATCAAGAGAAAAGATTCTTAATAATGTCTGGAATTATGATTATTTCGGAGATGCAAGAACGATTGATACGCATGTAAAGAAGCTCCGCAAGAAGATGGGTGAAAAAGGTGACTGCATCCGCACGATATGGGGAATGGGATATAAGTTTGAAGTTTAAAGGAAGAGACAGATATGGGAAGACATTCTATTAAGTTTAAAATTACTTTAATGCTTACAATTATTATTTCAAGCCTTCTTGTGCTGCTTATGATATTAAACAGTACAATGTCAGAAAAGTTTTATCTGAATGGACGCAGGAAACAGATGCTTGAAGGGTATACTTATATTAATAATACAATAGTTTCATACACAGGCGGGACACTCGGCAAGGATGAGATGCAGGATAAGATAGAGCAGTTTGCGTCAGGTGCGGCTATTTCTGTAATAGTTATAAACAGTGACTGGACAACGCTTTATACTAACTGTAATGGTGAAGCTGAGATGGTTGAAAGACTCAGAATGAGTATGTTTAACAGAGACGTGTTTGGAAAACAGGACAGTTATGATAATTCTAATATACAGGACGATAAACAACAGGATGACAAACAACAGCCGTCAGATGATGATATAAAAGATGACGATAAAAAGTTCCCAATGAAAGATAGAAATGGCGGTTCGCTTTCTATAAATATGGAGCAGAGCGGAATTGCAGAAAAGCGTGAGATTATAAAAGAAACTGATAAATATACACTCCAGAAAGTGTATGATGAACGACTTTCAGATGACTATTATGAACTCTGGGGAACGCTTGATAATGGATGTTCTATTATGATGCGTGTTGCAATTCAGGGAATTAAAGATAATGTAAGTATTTTTAATAAGTTTGTAACTTATATCGGACTTGTAGTATTGGCAGCAGGAATTGCAGCAGCCTATGTATTATCCGGATATATTTCCAAACCAATTAAGGAACTTTCAAATCTTGCTGAGAGAATGGCAGATATGGATTTTGATGCGAGATATACAGGGAGTGATAAGGGCGAGATAGGCATATTGGGAAAGAGCATGAATAATATGTCAGAAAAACTGGAACAGAATATTTCACAGTTAAAGACTGCCAATCTTGAACTAAAAAAAGATATTGATAAAAAAGAAAAACTCGAACAGATGCGTTCAGATTTTTTGTCCAATGTATCGCATGAATTAAAGACACCGATAGCACTTATTCAGGGATATGCAGAAGGATTAAAGGAAGGAATATCTGACGACCCTGAAAGCATGGAATTTTATTGTGATGTAATTATTGATGAGTCAAATAAAATGAATGAGATGGTAAAGAAGCTTCTTACACTTAACCAGATTGAATTTGGTGATGAGGAGACAGTTCTTGAAAGGTTTGATATAGTAGAACTGCTTAATTCAGTTATATCTGCCAATACACTTCGTGCATCACAAAAAGATATATCTATTACATTTTCTGCACCAGAAAAAAATATGTATGTCTGGGCGGATGAATATAAGATAGAAGAGGTTGTGACAAATTACATCAGCAATGCCATAAATCATTGTGATTTTGATATGAAAATAGTCATCAGGACACAGAGAATCGGCGACAATATAAGAGTGTTTGTATTTAATACCGGAAAGCATATTCCTGATGAAGACATAGATAATATCTGGATAAAGTTCTATAAAGTTGATAAAGCAAGAACAAGAGAGTATGGCGGTAATGGAATCGGGCTTTCTATAGTAAAGGCAATTATGGATTCACTTGGCAAGGAATGTGGTGTCATGAATGTCGATGGTGGAGTTGAGTTCTGGTTTGACCTTGATGCAAAGGCGTGATATAATAATAGACAGCTTTAGGCTAATATTTTTTTGGGAGTTGTAAGCAGATGAAGAGATTAGCAGCATTAGGACTTGTATTTGTATTGATGTTTTCATTTACAGGATGTAAAGGTGATATAGAGCTTAACAAAGAAGATAATGACCATGTGGCAGAATATATTGCCGGTGTACTTCTTAAATATTCATATGAAAATGAATGGGAATATCAGAAGTTAAAGAATTCGGCATTGACTAATTATCAGAATTCAGTATCAGGCAGCACACAGACTTCATCTGGTAATACGAAAGCTAATTCAGGTTCGAAAAATACAGCCTCGACATCGGGAAGTATATCACAGACAGGTTCTGCGGGTACATCGCAGTCTGGCCTGGGAGTTATGGAACAGTTTGCATCTGCATTAGGTCTTGACAATGCCCAGATTACATATAAGACATATCAGGCAGGAGACAGATATCCAACAGATGAATATTCAATTTCTGTTCCTGCAAAGAGTGGATGTAAAGTTGTGGCACTTGAATTTGAAATAAAAAATAATGGAAGTTCGCAGATAACAGCCAATACATCATCAAAAGGTGTTTCAATAAGATTAACAGTTGGAGATAAGACTGTTGCAGAATCAGCCACATTATTAAAGAATGATATTTTACAATTGAAAAATGTCAGCATTAATGCAGGCTCATCATATACAGCAGCAGCAATTTTCCAAGTGCCTGAAAGCAATATATCAGCAATATCAGGAGCAACAGCTGTTATTTCTGTAAATGGTGCGTCTATAGGCACAATTAATATCCAGTAAAAATATAAAATGTATATAAAAATACCCTCAAAGATGTAACTGACTTTGAGGGTGTTTTTTTATGGTTCAGCCGGATAAACCGGAGCGTTAAGAACTTTTTCCATTGTATATTCTTCAGCTTCAGCTTCAGTAAGCTGATGGACATATGGCGGTCTTTTTTGTGGAACGTATCCTTCACCATGACAATTATATTCTGCATAATAGCATGTATCATGGGATTCTTCTTTGTTCCAGTCACTAAAACCGGTCTCTGTAATCTGACCGCTCATTTCACAGTTTAAAAAGACAGCTTTTGCATATATACGCCAAGGACGGCTGAGCATTACAGTTCTGTCTGGGCAGTTGCCTGTAAGGCGGCAGTGGTCAAATACATAACCATATTTCTGGTTGGAATATGTAGAAGGAGCTGTATAATAGCTGTTTATTTTTTCATTGCGGTTAAGTGCATATAATTCACAATTTTTAAAATAAGCAGTGGCACTTCCAAATATAAAATCAATTTCGCCGCAGATATAACAATCTTCGTAGAGCTGTCTTCCCGGAATTCTTTTAGCAAATTCTGTAGGACCGGTAAAACCACCGGGTTCTTTTTCTTTTAATGGAAGAGGTCCTGTAAATAATGTGTCCTGATGACCAAGCATACGGCAGTTTTTAAAATGTATGTCATCACCTTCCGCATACACAGCAACAGCCTGACCTACATCAAGTCCGAAGCCGGATGAATTTTCAAATGTAATATCAGATGCACGGAAATGATTGGCATTGACAAAAAAAGTATATGAACGGAAAGTTCCTCTTTTGATGCCGTCATCCATTATCATTCTGGCATAATAATTGTTGGTTATAATAGTATCTTTTGCAGATTCACCTTTTAAGGTGACATTGTCAAGTCTGATTTCCACGCGTTCATTATATATACCATTTTTTATGTAAATTATTTCAGGAGTAGATTTAATGCTGTCAACAGCAGCCTGAATACTGGTAAAATCACCTGTGGAATCTTTTGCAACGGTAATCATTTGATGCATGCCTCCAAAAGTTAATATAATTCATTTAAACATAGTATAACATATTTTAGGATATAATGGCTATAGAGAAATATGTCTATAAAAATAAATTCGGATATAGACTTTTTAATTAATTAAGCGTATACTTCACATATTAAATATAAAATTAAGGACTAAAAGTTATGCTTACATTTAAAGAAGATATTAAAGATACACAGATTTACCTCGGACTTCGTAAAAAAGTCGGCTGGATAGAATTAAATCCGGTTCAGGCACAGAGGGCATTAGATAACAGCATGAAAATAATAACAGTGTATGATGATGACAAGCCTATAGGAATGGGAAGAATAGTAGGTGACGGAGCGGTTATCTGTTATATACAGGATTTGATTATTATACCTGAATATCAGGGAAAGCATATAGGAAGCCGCCTTATTGATAAACTTATAGAATATGTTAACAGTCTTATTATACCTGACAGCCGCATGATGTTATGCCTCATGTGTGCAAAAGGAAGAGAAGAATTTTATACTAAGCATGGATTTATAGCCAGACCGACATCTGAACTTGGTCCGGGAATGATTCAGTACATATTAAAGTAAAGTATTATAAAAACGGATGTGATTTACATTGATATATGTAAAATTCACATCCGTTCTTTATATCTGTCAGAGAAATTGTCTCAAATCAGCGCATATCGGTATTTAATAATTGTTGATTATGCAAGAAGAGTCTTTACATATTCAGCGAGCTTGTCACATTTGCAGTTAGCAAAGAAGAGTTCCTGGAACTTTTCACCTGCAACAGCACCTTTAACAAGATCCTGGTCAAGGTTCTTTAAGATATCAATAAGGCTGTCCTTGAAAGCAACCTTTCTTACTTCATCAAGAATCTTTTTGTTTCTCTGTTCCGGAACAACTCTTTCCTTAGGATAGCCACCACCTGGTTCGCCTTCAAAAAGTTTTTCAAAAATATATGTAAGATTTAATTCGGCACCCCAGCCAAAACCTTTTGCAAAAGGAAGAGCGATAGCATTACCATCGTTAATCTGCATGAACATATATGCATCAGAAGGGTCAACAACATGTCCGCATATTACGCCAGGGAATGAGTTGAGTGCGAGCATGGCACCTTCACCTGTGCCGCATCCGGTTACAACAAAATCAGCAGCACCGCTGTTAAGAAGGATAGCAGCAAGGATACCATTCTGTACATATGTAAGCTGTGCTTTATCATCAGCTGAGTACATACCATAGTTATCAACTTCAAATCCCTTAGAATCAGCTACCTTCTTGAGTGTAGAATAAATCATGTCATTCTTTGCAGCCTGACTGTTTTCATTAATTAATGCAATTCTCATTATACAAAAACCTCGTCTTTCTTAGTTGATTATGTAGAAAATATTTTTTCTGCACATATAGTTTAACTATAATCAAAAAAGCTGATTTTGTCAACAGTAATGAATAATGAACTATGCAAAATAGCGGTTTTGCTTTATATAAAAATATATGTTATTATAACTTTTACCGGAAAAATCAAGACAGATTTAATTATAGATTATAAATTAAAAGATTGGAGAATAAAATATGGATAACAATAATCAGGCAGCTTTTATGGGGGCATTAAACAGCCTTAAAGAATATGCAAAAGTTAATGGTAATATAGTTACAAAGCAGGATGTTGAGAGTTATTTTAAAGACCTTGGACTTGATGATTCAAAGTATCAGATGATAACAGGTTATCTTCTTGCCAATGATATTAAAGTCAAGGGTGAGAACGGTGTTGACAATGAATTCCTTAACATGCTTGAGAAATCTGCTGTAAAGCAGACAGAAGAGCTTGAAGAGGAAGTTGCAGAAGAGACGGTATTTGTCACAGATGAAGATTATGAAAAAGATGAAAAATATATACAGATGTATATGGAAGATTTAAAAGATGTAGAGGAATTGTCTGATACAGGAAGAGCATTTCTGCTTATGAATATTGTCGAAGATAATGATAAAGAATCATTAAGCCTGCTGTCACAGTCATTTCTAAAAAAAATAGTAGGGTGGATTGAGCCTTTCAGAAGAAAAGGAGTGCTTGCAAGTGATTTAATACAGGAGGCCAACCTTGCGATGATGGCTTATATAGGTGAAAAGCACTTTCTTAATAATTATGAGTGGAAGGATAAGATAAAAGAAGGAAATACACAGGATTTGATAAACGTTCTGGAAGAAATTGAAAAAGAAGTAAAGTCAGAAATAGAAGGAAGTTTACGCATGATGATTGATGAGCAGAATATGTCCAACAAAGCTGCGGCAAAAGTCCTTGGAAAAGTAAATCTTGTAAATGACTGGGCAAAAAGGCTTAAAGAAGAACTTGAAAGAAAACCTACAGTTGATGAACTTGCTGAAAAAATGGGAATATCAAAAGAGAATGTAATGGAAGCGATAAGACTTTCGGCAGAAAATATTGAAGATATTGATATAAGAGCATAATTTTAATTTTTTTGCATACCATATTGTATGAGCAGCAGATGTATGATATAATAAGCGAAAAGAAAGCCATGACAGGTCAGACTGTTTATGGTGAACGTAAACGATTAATCGTATTTTAATTTAATATTTATATTCCTGGGATGTTCGACAGCCTGTCATATTTTGATCCTACATTTTTTCGTCGGGATTCCTATATTTTCATGCTAATGTCAAGCCTCCTTTGTCAGTGGAAGGCAGCGGTATGTGTGCGGTAACCCACCTGGCTTTGGCTAGGAGTCGAAAAAGATGGGAACGGCATTTTGGGAATTATAAGAGCTGTATGGGAGTAACCATCCAGCTCTTTTCTTTTGCCTGACAGCTGCAAAGCCAATGCCATCACCGGATAACGGCATTTGTACGATGACTTTGCCACTTGGGTTCTAATAAAAAATTCTTCCGAATATACTAAATATTATCAGGCATGTACTTGTGTGCCATTGAAGGGAGAAATCTTCACATGAAAACACGCTATGCTAAAAGAAGAAAAAAGTTAAAAATAATGGTGTTTATTGTTCTTGTATCAATTGGAATCCTTTTTGCATTATTTATTAAAAAAAATAAAAGTGAACATGAAGGCATTAATATGGCACAGGCATGTAAAGTGATAGCGTATGCCTGCGGATACCAGCCGTCGGACGGTCATGGTAATTACTGGTATGATGAATATATTGATTATGTGCGTGAAAAGCAGATATTTACAGACTTTAAAGCCAAGGATGCTTTTACACGGAAATATGCAAAAGAATTATTTTCATATTGCGGTGTGAATTTTACGGAAGAACTGTATTCATACGATACATTTTCAAATGAGCAGTTTTCACAATTGATTTATGAGTTGAAAGATTTTTTCAGTAGTGGAGATAATTTATCATGGATGGAAGCAGCGGTAGTTGCAACTCCTGACATGGACAGTCAGCTGTCAGGATGGAGTGTGTGCACAGACAAAGGAATTTATTCATTTAAAGGTCTGAAGCTTTCAGGTAAAGTTGATAAAAATTGTGTGTTCCTTACATGTGGCAGTGAAATTCTTATGTTTGTAAAAGAAACAGGAACAGAAGTGATATATAAAAATGTATGGATTTATAAAATTGAGAATAACAAAATGTATATTGATTTGTATGGTATAAAACGTAAGTTTCAGGTAGGAAATATTGAAAATATAGGAAGTGCCCTGGCAGATGTTTCACTTGAAAACAAAAAGATTGATGCAATTAATCTGAAAAAGGATACAATATCCGGGAAAGTACTGTCTGTAAGTGATGAATACATAGAAATTACAGGATATGGAAAAGTTTTTGTTGATAATAATTTTGTGAGATACAATCTTACTGATTATTCCGCAGACAGAGATGTAAATAATATTGTTATAGGTTATGATTTGCAAGATTTCATTGTGGCCGGAGGAAAAATTTGTGGTGCATTTTTATCTAAAGGATTTTCTCCGGGAAATATAAGAGTTCTGCTTAAAACTACAGGATATGCTGATATATTTCATAATAAAGTTTCAGTTACTTCTGACAATGGGTATAAGGTGTGCTTTGATGAAAAAGAAATACATGTTGATGCGGGAAATATATCTGAATTTGATATTTCGGATTCAAAATTTGACAATGGCAGAATAGAGATAAAACCCGATACGGCAGATGGAAAGATAAAAGTGACAAATATTTCACGAAGTCAGGGTAATCCTGAATATTATGGCATTATAGAACTGTCTTTATGGGATGAAGGAATAGTTATAATAAATGAGACAGATATTGAACAGTATCTTAAAACTGTTGTACCAAGTGAAATGCCTGTAAGTTTTGGTGTTGAAGCGTTAAAAGTGCAGGCAGTGTGTGCGAGAAGTTATGCGTATAAACATCTTACCAATGTAGGTTATGCATTATATGGTGCACATGTTGACGACAGCACACAGTTTCAGGTTTACAATAATAATTTGGAATTTGATGCATCAAATCAGGCAATTCTTGCGACAAAAGGTGAGATGTTAAGATATGGTGATGATGTTGTTCAGGCATATTATTATTCGACATCGTGTGGCAGTGGCACAGATGTGACATTGTGGGGCTCATCAAAGGAAAGTTATCCGTATTATGAAAGCCGTGATATAGGAAGCAGTGAAAGAAATATTAATTATATGGATGAAGAATCCTTTGCTTCGTTTATAAAACAGAAGTATGACAGTGATTATGACAGCACATGTAATTATTACAGGTGGAAAATGACTGTGAGTGACAAAGATTTGAGCAGCTCGTTTGATTCAAAGATATCAGATGTGGGGATTATACAGAATATATATGTCAGGAAAAGAGTATCAGGTGGAGCTGCCGTAAGCGTTGTTGTTGAAGGTGATAAGAATACAGTTACGCTTGACAGTGAATCACTTATAAGGCAGGCATTTGGAAATGCTGCAGTGACGCTTGAGACAAATGGCGGAACTGTCAATACACCATATCTTCCAAGTACATTCTGTATATTTGAAAGCCAGGAAAAAGATGGTGAAAAATATTTTGTGATTACGGGAGGCGGTTTCGGACATGGCATAGGCATGAGCCAGAATGCCGTAAATGCCATGACAAAACGAGGTATGAGTTACAAAGATATATTAGAGTTCTTCTATCCAGGAACCAAAGTCGCCTGAACGCTTTTTTGTAAGAAACATATTAAGTTCAGCACCCAAGAAAACAATTATCATACAGAAATACATCCACATAAGGGCAAAAACCAGTGTTGAAAGGCTTCCGTACATAAGAGAAAAATTAGGTGAATGGTTTACATAAACTGAGTAAAAATATGAAAACAGAAACCATCCTGTTGCGGCAAATACAGCACCGGGAAGCTCATTGAAAAAAGTTGTCTTTCTGTTGGGAACATATTTATACATGCATAAAAATATAACCATTAATACACAAGGGAAAAGCAATGCCCTGTTGTGCAGTATGGCGGTAAATGTATTTGCAACTTTAGGAAGAAATAATCCGATTATCGAAACAAATTTGTCACCGAAAACCATAAGTACAAGCGTAAGAAGTATGCTTAATAAAAATATAAGTGTGTAAACAGTTGATATGATTCTTGAAATAAACCAGTTGCGGTGTCTGTGTGAACCGTATATTGAATTAAGGCATTGCATTATTGAGAGAAATCCCTTTCCGGCTGACCATAAAACAACGACAGCCGTAATAGAGACTATTGCAATGCTCGAATTATTGTATACATCGTTGATGATAGTTTCAAAGACAGGTTCTATCTGCGGTGGGGCAACAGCACGCAGTACCTCTATTATCGTATCAGGTGTAACCGGAAGGTAATGTATAAGGCTCATAAGTATTATCAAAGCCGGAAAAAATGATAACAGCATATAAAAACATGACTGTGCCGCATAGCTTGTTATGGAGTCTTTTGATAATTTGGATGCTATCTGTTTGATTGTTATAATAATAGTATTCATTAAATCTCCATTTCTAAATAAATAATCATAAAAATAAGTATATATCATCAGAAGAATTTTTTCAATCTGCTTGTACTTGCAATAAGTTTTATTTTTGGTTACAATATAAGTTGCGTTTTTATATTGTATGAAGATGTATGTATACATATGTGCAGCAATATAAAGATTTATATCAAATTAAAACGGAGCCGCAGTATGGGAATAAATGTAAAACTTCAGGTGTTTGAAGGGCCGCTTGACCTGCTTTTACATCTGATTGATAAAAATAAAGTGAATATTTATGATATTCCGATTGCAATGATAACAGAGCAGTACATGGAATATGTCAATCAGATGGACAAAGAAGACCTTAATGTTGTCAGTGAATTCCTTGTGATGGCTGCGACACTGCTTGACATAAAATCAAGAATGCTTCTTCCAAAAGAAGTTAATGAAGAAGGAGAAGAGGAAGATCCAAGAGCAGAGCTTGTTGAAAAACTTCTTGAATATAAGCTTTTTAAATATATGTCGTATGAATTAAAAGACAGGCAGATGGATGCAGAAAAGTCATTTTACAAACGTCCGACAGTTCCGAAAGAAGTTGAGGCTTACAGACCACCTGTTGATTTGAATGAGCTGATTGGTGATACGACGCTTGCAAAATTAAATGCAATTTTTCAGGATGTACTAAAACGTCAGGAAGAAAAGGTTGACCCTATAAGAAGCAAGTTTGGCAAGATTGAAAAAGAAGAAGTCAGCATGTCGGAAAAGCTTGTTCAGGTTCAGGATTTTTTAAGGACACACAAAAAGTTTTCATTCAGGGAAATGCTTTCAAAGAATTCTTCAAAAGTTTCTGTTATAGTTACATTTCTTGTAATGCTTGAACTTATAAAGACAGGTTTTGTAGAAGTACATCAGGAGAGTACATTTGGAGACATTGATATTAATGTTGTAAAAGACCCAGAGCTGATAGATGAGATAATAGTTGAAGAATAGAGGAATTGGTTTAAATGGATTTGGATAGAATAGAAGCTGTTATAGAAGCAGTGTTATTTACGATGGGCGATTCGGTTGAAGTTGAAAAACTTGCTGCTGCCATAGAGCATGACGTTGATACAACAAGAAAAATAGTACATAATATGATGGATAGATATGAGGCCGCAAACAGGGGAATAAGAATAATTGAACTTGAAAATGCATTCCAGCTTTGTACAAAGACAGAATATTATGATGAACTTATAAAAGTTGCAAGCCAGCCAAGAAAATATGTTCTTACGGATGTTTTGCTTGAAACACTTTCAATTATAGCTTATAAACAGCCAATAACGAAACTTGAGATTGAAAAAATCAGAGGCGTAAGCTGCGACCATGCCGTAAATAAGCTTGTAGAATATGGGCTTGCAAGGGAACTTGGACGTCTTGCCGCTCCCGGAAGACCAATGCTTTTCGGCAGCACAGAGGGTTTTTTACGAAGCTTTGGTGTTCAGTCAATAGACGAACTTCCTGTAATCAGCGAAGATCTTGTTGAAAAGTTCAAGGATGAGGCACAGATGGAACTTGAAGCACAGCAGCGTGATTTGGAAAGCGGTAATTCAGATGATGATAACCAGCTTACACTGGATATATAAATTATTCTTTTAGCCATTCAGGCAGAAACGGAGGCAGTACAATGGAAAGAAAGAATGCATGGGAAAAGTATGATGAATCAGGGAAGAAAGATGTTTTTGGATTTTCTGAAAAATACAGGAAATTCATTTCTTCCTGCAAAACTGAACGCGAATGTGTAAAGGAGTCTGTAGAGCTTGCAAAGGCAGCGGGATATAAAGACCTTTATGAAGTTATAAAAAATAACGAGACACTTTCAGCAGGTGATAAAGTATATGCCGTTAATATGAATAAAGCTATAGTTCTTTTTTCAATAGGAAAAAAGCCTATGGAAGAAGGACTTAACATTCTTGGAGCACATATTGATTCACCGCGCCTTGATATAAAACAGAATCCGTTATATGAAGACAATGGTCTTGTTTTAATGGATACACATTATTACGGAGGCATTAAGAAGTACCAATGGGTAGCACTTCCACTTGCACTTCATGGTGTTGTTGCATTAAAAGACGGAACAAGTGTTGAAGTTTGTATAGGTGAAAAAGAAGATGATCCTGTGGTGGGAGTTTCAGACCTTCTTATACATCTTGCATCTGAGCAGATGACAAAAAAGGCAGATAAAGTAGTTGAGGGTGAGGATTTAAATGTCCTTGTTGGAAGCATGCCGGCAGTTAAGAAAACAGATGATTCAGACAGTGAAAACAATCAGAATGTTAAGGAAGAAAAGGAAAGAGTTAAGGCAAATATACTTTCACTTCTGAAAGAAAAATATGGAATAGAGGAAGAAGATTTTCTTTCAGCAGAGCTTTGCGTAGTTCCGGCAGGTCCGGCGAGAGATTACGGCTTTGATAAGAGCATGATAATGGGTTATGGACATGATGACAAAGTGTGTGCATATCCTTCACTTATAGCACAGCTTGAATCGGTAAAACCTGAAAAGACAAGTGTATGCATTCTTGTAGATAAAGAAGAAATAGGAAGTGTCGGTGCGACCGGCATGCATTCAAGATTTTTTGAAAATATGGTTGCAGAAGTGATGGATAGATGCGGACAGTATTCCGAACTGAAATTAAGACGTACACTCACTAATTCATGCATGCTTTCATCAGATGTAAATTCTGCATTTGACCCGAATTATGCCAATGTAAATGAAAAAAAGAACACAGCATATTTCGGGAAAGGCGTAGTATTTATGAAGTATACAGGCTCAAGAGGCAAGAGTGGTTCAAATGATGCCAGTGCAGAATATATTGGTAAATTAAGAAAAATAATGGATGATAACAATGTTTCTTTTCAGACAGCCGAACTTGGCAGGGTTGACCTTGGCGGCGGCGGAACGATAGCTTATATACTTGCTAATTACGGAATGAATGTTATTGATTCAGGTGTCGGTGTGCAGAATATGCACGCACCATACGAAGTTATAAGCAAGGTTGACCTTTATGAGGCATATAAGAGCTACAAAGCATTTTTAAAGGACGCTTAAAGTAACAATGGTGAGAGATTTTTTCTGAAAATTTATTGGAATTGGAGATAAATATGAAGTGGAACAGATATACGATTAAGACAACAACTGAGGCAGTTGACCTCATAAGCTGCATGCTTGCAGAGCTTGGAATTGAGGGAATAGAAATTCAGGATAATGTACAGCTTACACAGGAAGAAGCAAAAACGATGTTTGTAGATTTCATTCCTGAACTTCCGCCGGATGACGGAACGGCAAAGGTTAATTTTTATATAGACGCCGATGAGGATGATAATACAATACTTGGAAAGGTTGAAGAAGGCCTTGAAGAGTTAAGAACTTTTGTAAATGTTGGTGATGCAACTGTAACAGAAAGCCAGACAGAAGATAAAGACTGGATAAACAACTGGAAACAGTACTGGCATACATTTACAATAGGAGACCTTTATATAAAGCCTACATGGGAACCTGTGACAGACGAGATGAAAGGACATCAGGTGCTTTCAATCGACCCGGGTACAGCGTTCGGAACAGGTTCACATGAGACAACAAGAATGGTAATATTACAGCTTCAGAAATATATAAAAGGCGGCGAGGAAGTCCTTGATGTAGGATGCGGAAGCGGTATTTTATCTGTTGTGGCATTAAAATACGGTGCAAATCATGCACTTGGAACAGACCTTGACCCTAATGCAATTATTGCTTCGGAAGAAAATGCACAGCAAAATGATATTGCACCGGAAAAGCTTGAAGTTATAGAGGGCAATATTATTGACGACAAGGCAGTGCAGGACAGATGCGGATATGAGTGTTATGATGTAGTATGTGCCAATATTCTTGCAGATGTGCTTGAACCTTTATCAGCAGAGATTACACAGCATATGAAGCCGGGAGCTTATTTTATAACATCAGGAATTATTGATACAAAAGAGCAGGAAGTGGCAGAGTGTTTCAAAAAGAATCCTGAGCTTGAGATAGTTGAGATAAATCACGACGGTGAGTGGGTTAATATAACAGCAAGGAAAAGAGGTATATAATGTATCATTTGCACAGCATGAAAATATCCATGATACTTATATTGATATTACAGGTGATGATGTCAATCACGTAAAAAATGTTTTAAGAATGAAAACGGGTGATGAACTTCTTATAAGCAGCGGAAGCAATGTAGACTATTATTGTCACATCAGTGAGATGACAGATGATAATATAAGAGCCGAAATAGACAGCATTGATGAAGAAGGCAGGGAATTGGGCATAAAGGTATGGCTGTTCCAGGGACTTCCCAAAGGCGATAAAATGGAGTTTATCATTCAGAAAATGACAGAGCTCGGAGTATACAGAATTGTTCCTGTTTCCATGAAACGCAGTGTTGTAAAGCTTGATAAGAAAAAAGCGGATTCGAAAGTAAAACGCTGGAATATGATTAGCGAGTCAGCTGCAAAGCAGAGTAAAAGAAGCATAATTCCGGAGATTATGCCTGTATGCACATTCAACGAGGCATTGGAAATGTCGCAGCAATTAGATGTTAAACTGCTTCCATATGAATGTGCCGATGGAATGGCAAAGACGAAAAAAATCATAGAAAACCTGAAAGGCAATGAAAGTATAGGAATATTTATTGGTCCTGAGGGCGGATATGATTTGGACGAGCTTTTAAAGGCAAAAGAAGAGGGCTGGGAAGAGATTACGCTTGGCAAGAGAATTCTTCGTACCGAAACGGCAGGAATGATGCTTATGTCAGTGCTTATGTATATGAATGAAAAATAAATTAATATAATATGCGAATGAGGTGAAAAAATGGAAGCATATCTGGATAATGCTGCAACGACGAGGGCTGCCGATGAGGTTGCAAAGGTCGTAACAGATATTATGCTTAATGATTATGGCAATCCTTCATCAAAACATTCAAAAGGTTTTGATGCGGAAAAGCAGGTTAAGCAGGCTGCACAGATTATAGCAAAAACACTTAAATGTGATGAAAAAGAGATTTTGTTCACATCTGGCGGAACAGAGTCAAACAATATGGCAATTATAGAAAGTGCCATTGCTAATAAAAGACGTGGAAATCATGTCATAGTTTCAAGCGTCGAACATTCTTCTGTAAAAGAACCGTTCAGATACCTTGAGGAAAATGGATTTAATGTGACATATCTTCCTGTTGATAACAGAGGGCTCGTATCTGTTGATGCTTTAAAAGAAGCACTTGACGAAGAGACAATACTTGTATCTGTAATGCTTGTAAATAATGAGATAGGAACAATTGAACCTGTTGAGAAAATTGGGAAAATAGTAAAAGATTACAATAAAGATATAATTTTCCATGTTGATGCAATACAGGCATATGGTAAAATGCGTATATATCCGAAGAAAATGAATATCGATCTCCTTTCTGTAAGTGGACATAAAATTCACGGTCCAAAGGGAACTGGATTTTTATTTATTAAAGATAAGACCAAAATAAAGCCGCTTATACTCGGAGGAGGACAGCAGCGTGCAATGCGTTCCGGCACAGAAAATGTTCCCGGAATAGCTGGACTTGGAAAGGCAGCAGAACTTATTTATACAAAAGATTTTGATGAAAAAGTCGATAAAATGTATGAATTAAGAGATTATTTTGTGTCAGAACTTGAAAAGCTTGATGGTGTGCATATAAATGGAATGGGAGGACGTGAAAGTGCACCGCATGTTGTCAGTGCGGGATTTGAAGGTGTACGTGCAGAAGTTCTTTTGCATGCACTGGAAGATAAAAATATATATGTATCATCAGGTTCGGCATGTTCATCAAACAAGCCGGGACTCAGTTCGACACTTGTCGCAATAGGAACAAAAAAAGAACTGCTTGATTCAACAATAAGATTCAGCTTCTGTTTTGAGACGACAAAAGAACAGCTTGATTATACTCTGGAGGCATTAAAAGAACTGCTTCCTGTGTTAAGAAAATATAAAAGAATGTAAATGGAGAGAAAAATGTACAAAGCTTTTTTGATTAAATATGGTGAGATAGGTGTTAAGGGAAAAAACAGATACCTTTTTGAAGATGCACTTGTGCGTCAGATAAGATATGCACTAAAAGAAGTAGATGGAGAATTTAACGTAACGAAAGAGAACGGAAGAATTTATGCAACAGCAGTTTCAGATTTTGATTATGATGAAGCGGTTGCAGCTTTAAAGAGAGTTTTTGGCATTATCGGAATCTGTCCGGTTGTCCAGATTGAAGATAACGGATTTGATGACCTTGCAAAACATGTTGTTGAATATTTTGATGCAACATATCCAGACAAAAATATTACATTTAAGGTAAATGCGAGAAGAGCACGCAAGAATTATCCTATGGATTCAATGGAGATAAATATGGAACTCGGCGGAAGACTTCTTGATGCATTTCCTGAGCTTAAAGTAGATGTTCACAAGCCTGAAGTTCTTTTACAGGTGGAGATAAGAAATAAAATAAATATTTATTCTGTCGAGATTCCAGGACCGGGAGGCATGCCTATCGGAACAGCCGGAAAGGCAATGCTTCTTTTATCGAGCAAATCTGTAATCCTCATACTCATTTCCTCCTATATTCCATACTCTTTTTCCGTACGTTCCAGTTTCTCTGTAATTTCTTCTCTGGTTGCAAGCCAGGATACAAAGGCTGTCGCACTTCCTGCTGCTGTCCCCAGTTCCAGTGCCTTTTCATAATCACCGGTATTCAGCCATCCTGCAAGGAATCCTGCCACCATGGAATCCCCTGCTCCAACAGAGTTGACCACCGTTCCTTTTGGTGGTTTTTTACTGCTTACAGTTCCGTCTTCCGTTACCAGGATCGCACCGTCCCCTGCCATCGATACGAGAACATTGACTGCTCCCATCTCCTGAAGTTTTTTTGCATACTCCACAATATCTGCTTCACTTTCCAGAACTTTGCCTAAGATCTCACCCAGCTCATGATTATTCGGCTTGATCAGGAACGGGTGATATTTCAGAACATTCACCAGCAGATCCTTTGTCGCATCCACCGCAATCCTGATCTCTTTTCCGTGAAGTCTTTCCATGATCCGTTCATACATATCCCCCGGAAGTGTATTCGGGATACTTCCGGCAAGTACAAGTACATCTCCTGCCGTCAGCTTATCCAGTTTCTGATAGAGTGCCTCGATCGCTGTATCTGTAATAACCGGTCCCTGTCCATTGATCTCACTTTCCTCATTTGATTTCACTTTCACATTGATTCTGGTCAGCCCTTCTTCCAGCGGGATAAAATCCGTATTCTTCCAGCATAGTTTCCATCTGCTCTCCGGTAAAACCGGCCTTGAATCCAAGAGCTTTGCTCTTGTGTCCCAGATTAGAAAGGATTACGGATACATTATTGCCCTTTCCACCCGGATAAATTTTTTCTGATGTTGTCCTGTTCACTTCCCCAAGTGTCAGGTCATCAACCTGAATTACATAATCAAGAGAAGGATTAAATGTTACTGTATAAATCATGAAAATACCTCCTCAATGTTTGTGATTCTTTTGAACTCTTTGTTTTCTAAATGATCTGTAATGATCTCTGCCTTCTTTAAATCTGCAAATTTAATAGTTGAGATCACATTGAATTTGCTTGCATCCGAAAGAATATATGTTTTCTGGCACTGTTCCATGGCAGCTTTTTTTATCATTGCTTCCGCCGGATCGGGCGTCGTAAAACCATGCTTTTTATCTACACCATTCGTTCCAAAAAATCCTTTTGTAAAATTATACTTTTTCAGATCCTCCACAGCCTGACTTCCGATCACCGCATCCGTTGCTCATTTAAACATCCCTCCAACCAGATAGACAGTAATCCCTTTCTTTGCCAGGCTCTGTGCATGGGCAATCCCATTCGTCACAAATACCGCCCCACTGCCGGTCATGTATTTTAGCATCTGTGCAATACTGCTTCCCGAATCCA
>OGHC01000705.1_pt1 | contig 20314 bp, 29 predicted proteins | sample 1571381 | NCBI WGS metagenome assembly OGHC01 (sample SAMEA2581945, study PRJEB24529) | metagenome | biome: Human gut stool | place: China | collected 2011 | reverse complement strand
AAAAAAGCCGCTGTTCTGGATGGCCAGCGCGTCCGCCTCGCCGTACTCCCGCCGGGACAAAAAGAGGTAGTTCTTCGCCATGTCCCGCCCGGAAAAATACTCGGTCAGGACCGGGTCGCCGGGGCTGTCCTCGATGGAAAAGGCGGTGGCGTCCTCATCCAGTCCCGCAATGCGGAACGCGGCCCCGGTAGCTTCCTGCTCCTCCGCGATGAGCGGGCAGCTCTTGAGCCACGCCCGCAGGGCGGCAATGGTGGGTTTCTCGCTCATAAGTGTCCCATCCCTCCCCAGAAGGTCGTGACAGCCCGCGCACCGTAAAGGGCGAGGTGCTCTCCGACGTCCGCCAGGGCACGCTGGCCCCAGTAGGAGCCGCGCAGACCGGTCTCTCCGTGCAGGCAAGTGCCCTGCTCATGCAGGTAATACTGCTTGCGTGCATAGGGCGCGTCATACACCAGCAGGCCCTCGTCATACTTGCTGGCGAGGTTCACGCTGTTCTTCAGGGTGCCGGTGGCAAAGGGCACATAGCTGTCGATCAGCTTGGCCGCTTCCTGTGCGAGGGCATCCTGTGCCTTTTGCAGAGCGGCGGTTTTCTCCGCGCCGAAGTCCGGCCGCCACGACAGCTGCATCTGGATGCCGTCTGTCTGATACCGGAACCCATCCGGCGGGTCAAACTTCGGTTTTGCCGACGGGGCAACGGGCCCGAACGGGATCATTTCGCTCATGTTCTCAGCTCCCTTCCACATGCCAGTGCGGCAGCAGCGGTTCCCGGTTGTCCGAGATGGCCGACACGGTGCAGCACTGGTGCGTTTTTTCGAGGCGGGCGTACTCTTCGGCGGTCAGGGTGCGCACAGCGCCCTGCACCAGCTTCCAGCCGCGTTTCAGCGTCCAGTGCCTGCGCTTTTCGGCGGCAGGCAGCGTCGCCCACTGGGCATAGGGCAGATAGCCCTGCGTGCACAGCCCCGCCGGGATGCGCACATGGGTGGTGCGTTCCGGATCCTTGGCGGTGCCGGAGCCGGACGTGGAGCGACATTCCCGCCAGCTGCAGGCCGGGAAGGCCCAGCATACCGGCGTGTCGGTCTCGGTTTTGGTGTCGTGGATGAGGTTGACCACGGTGACAGTGCCCTGCATCAGAAGCACCCCCTGTACAGCAGGCCGTGGGGGTCTGCGCCAAGAGCGTTTTCCAGGACGTGCCACGCTTCCGTGCGCACCGCTGCGGACAGGCTGCTGTTTGCCGAAAAGCTCACGCTCCATCCGTCGTTGGAGACGCTCTGTGCGCCCGGTGCAGCACCCACAGCCAGCTGGGCAGCCAGCAGATCCACGATCTGGGCGCAGGCATCCGCCAGCATCTGGCGGCAGCTCTCGCACACGGCGGCGTGGGCTTCTGCCCGGCCAAAGGTGGCGCTGTCGATCAGGCGAGACGCCCGGCTGCACAGCACCCCGAAGGCCGCTTCCGGCGCCGTACCGCCCGCCGCCTGGTATTCGTCATAGGTACAATACAGCATGGCAGCTCCTTTCCTTAGGCGTGCTTCTTGACGAGGATGGCGGCGGCCTTGGTCACCTTGTAGGCGTAGACCTTACGGCCCTGCACGGCAGATGCGCCGATGAAGTCGCCGGAGCCGGAGAGATCCTGCAGGTGGACGGGAACGGCCCACTCGTCGATGACGGCGAACCAGTTGGGATGACCGGCCACATACTCGACGTTCTCGCCCAGGGTGGAATCCTCGAACACGGTGTAGCCTGCGATCTTGCCCACAGCGCCGGTCTGAACGACTGCGTCACCCAGGTCGGAAGCCTTGATGAACTCGGGGCTCTTCAGAAGCAGGCCGTAGGTGTCCGGGGAGACCAGCAGCCAGCGGCCTGCAGTGGGCACGCCGATGGAGGACTGCTGAGTGCGTGCATCCACGATGTTGGCGTAGATGGTCTTTTCGGTCAGGGCGGTGGTATTGCCGAAGGCAGTGCCTGCGGTGGTCAGCTCCACGGAGCCGTCAGAATCCATCTGCAGGCCCAGAGAGTAACCGGCGCTGTCCAGGCGGTCAGCCACCAGATTGCCGGGAACGCTCTCTGCATCGAAACCATCGATGATCTCGTTCACTGCCTTGTCGTGGTCGATGTTGACGGTGAGGTAGGTGGTGTCGCCGCTGGTCTGCTTTGCGCCCTTGACCTTGTCGTAGTCGTTCACAACCACCTCAGTGTCACGGACAGGGACCTTGACGGAACCGGCCTTGGGGCTGCCCTCGTAGCGGTTGTTGCAGATCACGCCGACTTTCTTCACCAGCGTCTTGCGCAGCTTGAGGTCGACCAGATTGGAATAGCGGACCTGTGCTTCATGTGCCATAAGAATATCCTTTCTCTCATTCGATGTTGATATCGGGGTTCATCGCCTTGAAGGCAGCGGTCACGGAATCAACGTCCCCGGCGGGCGGGGTGCCGTGCTCTTTGCCGCTGGAAACGTGAACGGAACCAGCGCCGCCCTCTGCCGCCTCGCCAAAGGCCCAGGGGTTCGCCTTTGCGGCTTCCTCCAGCGCCTTGGAGATATCGGTGGAACGGTCCTTGGAACCCTTGAGGGCATCCAGATCCAGCAGTGCCCGGACCGCCTTGACGCTGCGGCCTTTAGCTCCCAGAATGGCGGTGTTCAGGGCATTGTCAAAGGCAAAGCCCTCAGCCTGAGCCTGCATATCGCCCTTGAGCTTTGCCAGTTCGGCCTCGTACTCCTCGGGCTTCTTCTTGCCATCAAAGGCGGCAAGGCCGTCCTGGGCAGTCTTGAGCTGGGTCTGAGCGTTTTCCAGCTGGCTCTTGTACTGCTCGGCGGCAGTCTTTTCCCGGTTGACATCGTTGCCGTTCTCGGCCATGATCCAGTTCAGCTGCTCCTCGGTAATGCCTGGGATCTGTTTCTTCACGTCTTCACGCTTCATGGGATAAACTCCTTTCGTTTGGGACAGACCACAGTTTGTTTACGCTGTTCTCTGTCAGCAATCGGTCTTTGGGCAGGGTACGCACTGCCCTCTGCGATGGCACCGTTTGCAGGGCTTGGACCTGCGGCATCCGGTTTTGGAGACCGGCGCTCTTCCATCTGAGCTAAAACGGTATGAAAAAAGCGCCCCTGCTCAAACGAGCAAAGACGCTTGCGGTATTTGGTTGTATCAGTAGTCCCGGAAGGGGCAGGCCTCACAGATTTTCTTCCAGTCGGGCTTCACCTTGAACCGGGCAGGAATACAGCTGTCAATGACAGCTTGATTTTCCATGCAATCAATGGGGTCTGTCCAATCGTCTACCAGCGGGCACTTGACGCTTGCGGCGGTTCCGGTTTCATCCGGTCTGTATTCTACATTACCCAAGAAGGCCATTCTTTTTCATCTCCTTAACCAAAGCAGTCGTGTTTTCATCATATTGGTCACGGCTAAATGCTGTGCGAATCTCGTTTGTTCCTGTACGGACATACGCTGAACCTTCTGCCCCATAGTATCGCTCAAACTGGCCATTCCAGACGGTGACAGAGATTTTTGCATCCCGGATGTACTGTTTAGCCTGCTTTTCACTGACATTGTGGGAGCGCTCCTGATTTATGTGCGCATCGTCAAATGTAAGGCTGTCAATGTTGATGGCGGTGGGTTTCAGGTGGATCGCAGCGGTTTTGGGCAGCTTTGCGGCGGTGCGAAGGTTCTCAATGATTATAGCATCTTTCTGCTGTTTTTCATAGCCTTTCGCCGCCCACGCGGCCTTACTGCTCTCGCTCCTGCCAAACCCGGCCACGCTCGTCCGGGCGCTGTCCACTCTGCCGCCGGTGACGCTGATAAAGTCGGCCAGCTCCTGACGGGCCTGCCGGAGCTTCACGGCGCTGGCGGTGGTGTCGGCCCCGGCGGCATCCTCGGCCAGATAGCGGCGCTTGTACTTGCGCACGGTGCGCTCCCGGGCCCGCTGCATCTGGCTGATCTCGTACCGGGTGTACTTGCCGCCGTTGTACTCGATGTCCCGGGCGTTGAGGGCTTCCAAGCTCTCCTGCGTCCATGCAGGCGGTGCACCCAGCTCAGGGAAGATGGCAAAGAAGGTGTGACGGCAGTTCCAGCCGCAAAGCCCGGCCCCGGTGCCGTAGCCGGTGGCGGCCTCGAAGTCCGGGTAATGTCTGCCCATGTAGTCCACAGCGCCGCCCCGGTGGAACTGCTTGCCCTGCCACTCAGCGTGGGAAGGCCGGGCCCCGCCGTGGGCCGTGGTCTCGAAGAACTCCACCCCCATCTCATCGGCCCGGGCCACCTGCAGCTTTGCACCGGTCTGGTTGACCCCGGTGAGCACCGCCCGGCGGGCGGCAACTTCCAGCGTGTCGGTGTGGCCGGTGGGGTAGGTGACGTACTTCATGGTGTCGGCCAGACTGTCCACCGCACTCTTGACGGCGCTCTTGTAGTCGAACGCACCGCTGCTCACCTTGAGATGGGCGCGGTCGAGGGCGGCTTCAAACTGGCCGCTGACGGTGTTGGCCGTGGTGGAAGTCAAGTTGTGGAAGGTTCCGGCGGTCTTCTGATAGCCAGCGTTGAGCAGGGCCTGCAGGGTCTCATTCCCGGCAAAGGGCGTGGGCTCCTTGCCGTAGTGATAGTAGATCTCGTCCTCGGCTTCCATGGCCCGGGTGGCCGCTTCCTGCATGAGCCGCCTGATTTCGGCTTCGCTCTTGCCGGTGTAGCGGGCCAGCTTCTTTACCACGTCCTGCCGGAGGGCTTCGGTCTGCTCATACCGCCAAAGCTGCCAGTTGGCCGTGGAGGTCATGGTGTCCATTTTGGAGATGCGCCGGGCCACGTCCCGCAGGATATCGTCCTCGACCTGCTGCCAGAGCAGCACCAGCCGGTCGGGTGCGTGGTCGAGATAGTCCGGGGCCAGCATCAGCCGCCCCCGCCGAAGCTCAGCTCCGGCTGCTTGTTTTCGTCAGCAGCTTCCTGTGCCAGCTTGCGGGCATCCTCTTCACTGACCCCGTACCGGGCAGACAGATACTTGTACCGGGGCAAAAGGCCGCTCAGGGCATCGTCCCGCATCTGGCTCATCCGGGTCTCGGCATCGGTGATGTAGCTGTCGTCCCAGTCCACAGAGATGGGGGTGTCGGGGTCCACCGCTGCCCCCTGCAGGTTCTTTGCTGCCCACAGGATGGCCCGCACGATGCCCACCAGCGCCCCCTCAATGGGGATCTGGTTCTTATTGGCGCTGGCCACCAGATCCTGACGGCTGCCGTTGTACTCGGTGGCTGTGGTCACGTTGCCCAGCTCGAAATTGTACCGGTGGCAGCCCAGACCGCACTTGAAGCTGAACAGATTCAGCATATCCTGCACAGCCTTGTGGTTCTGCTCCACCCGCAGGTCAGGGTTGTATTCGTGGTATTCGCTGGACTGGTCGAGGCTCCCTTCCTTTTGGGGCAGGGTGACGAACTGGCTCTGCACATCGTCATCGGGTGGAATAGAATGCTCCACGCCCTCCTGATCCACCACCTTGCGGCAGATGTCCGCAGAGTAGAAGATCTTCTTGTGGCCCAGCCGGATATCCTCCCGGTAGTTGTCAAAGGCAAGGTCGATGCCCTGGGCCTCGGCCAGCGCTTCGGCAAAGACGCTCATGCCCAGCCCTGTGCCACCGTCAAGGTTATTGACTGCTGCCGGGCTGAACAGGGCAAACCAGGGCGGGGAACCCTCCACCGTGATGCTTTCTGCCGTACCCGGCGGGGCCTGCAGCGCTTCAAACACCGGAGCACCCGAAACTCCATCCGTTACCCGGAACCACTCGTTGCGGATGGTGCGCCGGGTCTCATTGCCGGCGTGGGTCTGCAGATAGACCGCGGGCTTGCCCTCCATCATGTACTCGGAGACAAAGGCTGCTTCGGTCACGATGCCCCGTTCCACCCGCAGAGGCAGGATGCAGGAAGCCGGGTCATAGTCCAGCTTCAGGCGGGTATCCGGGCCGGGGACGGCTTTCCCTTTCACGACAGTCAGATTCTCGGCACTCAGTACAAAGGCACCGGTGCCGGACCAGTAGGCCTGTTCCACCAGAGCATTGGCATTGCGCCAGAAGTGCAGCTCCCGGAGCAGGCCGCCCACCTGCTGCTCATCGTCGCCCAGCAGATACCGGGCGGTGGCAGCGTCCTTGATTTGGAAGGTGGTGCGGTCGTTCAGCAGCAGGTTTGCCCAGTCCTCGCAGACCCGTTTCGGCATCCGCAGGGAGGCAATAGGGCGTTTCTTGGTGCCGTTTGCGTATTCAGCGGCACGGGTGTGCACCTTGGGCACGCTGCCCTGCCACCACTGCCGCCAGGTCTCGATGTGGCCGTAGTAGTCGGTATCGATGGCCCACCCGCGCGTCTTGTTCAGGTAGTTCAGAAATGCGGTGATGTTCATGTGTTGGTCAACCTCTTGAAATCGCGCTCGATGGTGTACTCGTAAGCGTCCAATGTGTCGATATCTGTGCTGCCGTCATCCAGCCGCTCGTCCACGCCGGGGTGCTTGCCGCTGTACAGGGCCGTGGCAAGGGCATCCCGGAGGGTGGAAGCCTCTGGCAGCAGCCAGAACCTCCCGCCGCCCATCAGGATGCAGGTCAGGCGGATGCGGTCATTGATGCGGATCTTGGCACTGTTTTCCACCCGGTCGGCCAGCCAGCTCAGTTTGCAGCGCCGGAGCCTTGCCCGGATGTGATTGATCAGCGTCTGCTCTGCGGAATCGCAGAAGATGTACTGGATCTCGCCCCAGCGGGCAAAGACAGCCATGCAGAACTCCAGCAGCCGGTCGGCCAGAAAGTCGGCATCCTGCGCCACAGGGTCGATGCGCTGGGATGCCAGCCCTACCACGCCGGACCAGCCCGGTAGGATGGCCGTTGCCACAAAGGCATGTTTGGAGCCGTTGCCGCCAAAGTCCACCCCGATGCGCACCCGCCACGGGTGCAGCGGCTTGTCCACAGGCCAGAAAAAACGCCCATCTCCGGCGGCAAGGCTGTCGGCCAGCAGGCGGTAGATCACGCCGTTGGCGGCCATCCACTGCCCCAAGATAAAGCGGTTATAGTAGACCGTGCCGGTGTATTCTTTTTTCAGATCGGCCACGAACTGGGCCGGAAGCGTAGGGTTATCGTCGATGGTATACGCCTGACAGTAGATGTCAGCGTCGCTGTCCAGAAACTTCTTGAACCAGTGAGTGGGGCTTTCCGGGTTGCAGGTGCCGTCAAAATGGGAGTGGGGGCAGGAAAGGCGGCTTTTCAGCATCTGGAACACGCCTTCGTCCCATGTGGTGATCTCGTCACCGTAGACGTACTCAAAGGCAGCGCCCTGGATGCGGGCGATGTGTTTCTTGTTGTCAGCGCCGAGGACATAGACCTTCTTGCCGAACAGCTGTACCACGTTGCCTGCTGCCGAGGTGCGGATCACACCTACAAGGTCGGGGCCCCAGAGCTCCCGCATCAGGGACAGCACATTGCGCTCCAGTGTGCCCAGGGTGTTGCCCATGAGCACCAGCAAACCCTCGCCCCGGGCCGCGCAGATCCGCTTCGGGACGGTCACAGCGCAGTCCAGGTAGGTCTTGCCGCTTCGGGTGGCTCCGGTCTTGACGTTCCACCGGTGGGAACAGTTGCGCAGGTACTCCTGCTGAAACTCAGTCAATGGCACTGTCTACACCTCCCAGCAGCTCCTTCGCCTTCGCCAGAGCATCTGCGGCGGGGTCGTCCTGCACGGCATCCTCGCCCAGCATCTTGAGCAGCACAGACGCCGCCTGCGGGTCGCCGCGCTTGGCTCTCTCGGTGATGCCCATGACGACGGCCATCTGGTTATCGATGTCCTCCGGGTCGATGACGTCCCGCAGCATGGCGTTCACCCGACGGCGGTCAGTCTCGGGCAGACTCAGGTAGTAGTCGGCGGCCTCCCGCATGGAGCGCTTGCGGCGGCGTGCCGCACCCGAGGCGATGCCGCCCTGCTGTCCCAATGACCTGGCTTCGTCCTTGCTTCGCTGGTCCATCGGCACCAGATTTTTGTATCCATCTTCACGCGACACGTCACCACCTCTCCGGTGCAAAAGTAAAGCCACCCGGGATTTCCGAACGGCAGAAGCTGCATAAAAAATCCCCGCACATTTCTGTGCAGGGTGATTGACGCACATCCGGTGGGGTATCCTTGAACCCACTGCGGATTCCGGGGCCTCCGGTGGTGTGCCGGACTCCCATCCGGCACGCCAGCCCCAAGCGGTTTCGCAGGCCATGCGTCAGGCGGTTGCTGCGGCGGGGCGCAGCGTCATGGTGCCGCCCTTGGAATCGAACCGGCCGTGTCTGGTCACACGCGCCGCGCACCAAATTGCGCTCAGGCGGCATAATAGAAGCAGCCCGCACACCATGCGGTCAAGCGTCAAGGAGGACATGGTGCGGAGGCTGCGTGTATCGGTGGGCCTTTCCGGCTCTGCCGATGGTATCATTTTACACCGGAAGAGAGTGAACGCACAATGAACGGATACTGCACAGTTTCAGAGTTTCAGGTGTTCAATGGCCCGGCGGCGCAGGGCGAAAATGCCACGGGAAGTGAAATTCATGTCTGCGGCTACCTGCTCCCATTTCAGGCAGTCCAGATAGTATTTGCGAAGAGCGCAGTATTCGGCGGAGTCCAGCTGAAGGAGCACAGCATCAATTTCCTCAAACAGAGCGTCACAGACGGCCAGCTGTGCGTAGGCACGGCGTTCGGCTTCTTCCTGACGCTCTACTGCCCGGGCGAGGCTCTGCCCATCCTTGCTGCCGCCCGGCGCGGCGCTGAGGTTCTGGGTGATGTGCCGGGTGGCTTCCTGCGCCTCTGCCAGCCGGTAGGAGAGCCGCTGATAGAGCTTTTCGGCTTCCCGATAGCGGGAGAGCCAGCTTATTTTCTCTTCGTAGGTCAAACGGCTTCACCCCCTTCCAACCGCTTCAGCAGCCCTTCCACATCATACCGCCAATGGACACGAAGCAGACGCTGCTCCACCTCGATGCCGTTCAGAGCGGCCCACTGCCATGGGATGCTTTTGCGGGTCTGGGTGTTCATGTACTCCAGCACAACACTGGCCGAGATGGCGAAGGTGCGGTTGACCTTGCCCCGGTAATTGATGACCACATGAGCGGTCTGGCCGTGAAACTCAGCTGCATGGGCCATGTCGGTGATATGCTTGAGCTTGTGATACTTCTGCTTCTCCCGGTCGAATCGACCAAGGATCTTTTCTAGCGGGATGCTGGGGGTGTCGATGGTCTTGAGTTCGAAGTAGTGGTGCATGGGGTAGCGGTAGACGTCAAAGTCACAGATGTTGTCGATGGAAAAGCTCAGGCTCTCATTTCCGCCGTAATAAGCGGCTGCACTGTCCTTGAGCCGGTAGCACCATGCATCCTTCGGCATGGAGTTTTTCCAGTCGGCTTCAAATTGCTTTCCAGTGTTCAATCGATTCTCCTTTCTGCGGAGGTTCTCCAGTGCCCGGCCGACCGTCGGGTCGGGGTAGTATTCAGGATTCCGATACATCGAGTCCCTCCTTTTTTGTCAATCGTCTGCGCCGGGCGGCATCCTTCAGGAAATCATTCCCGCTCGGCTCGGTACGGTCAACCCGGAGATTCCGTCCGCTGCCGATGGGGTGAAGCCTGCGGTACTCCTCCACAGACCTGCACCCCTGCGCCTTGGTCTCTTCCAGTGCTTTACGGACATACACCCAGCTGTAGGCACCGAGGTCGGCACACCTGCTGATGATGGCCAGCACCAGCTCTTCTCCCAGCCGGTCAGCATATCCGGTCAGTTGGGCTTTCCCTTGGGTGCTCAGCTTGCAGATACGCTGCTCGAACTCCATGACTACGGGGGATGTCGTCTTCGTCGGAGTCGGCTCGGGCGTCGCGCACGCAGACGACGACTGTCTTGTTTTCTTTGTTATCTTTGTTAAGTCTTGGTTAGGAGTTGGTTGATTGCTGGTTGATTGCTTGGTTGAGCCAATAATTTCAGTGTAATTATTTATCGCGATAACGCTGTATCTTGGCCCTGTTTTGCTGGTTATACAGTTGGTTGACTGCAAATGCATAAGTGCCGTCCGAACGGATTGTTCAGACATTCTGAGCTGTTTTGCCAGCTTTGCGCGGCTCGTGACCAGCTCACCGGGGTGGATGGTGATGCCCTGCCACTGCTTTTCCTGCCAGTTTGAGGTGAGCAGCAGGTGGATGAACAGCCGGGTAGTGTTGGGCTCCGAATACCATTCCCAGTCGGTCAGGCCGCGCGGGATGGCAACGAAGCCGCGAGAAGGGTCAATGCCCACGGCCTGACCTCCTTTCGAATGGAACGCCCGTATCGCCAGATAGCACAGCGGCAGCGGTTAGAAGGGGAGGTCGTCACTGTCATCAATGATGGAAAAGCCATCAGAATCGTGTGCTTCTGCGTCGGGGACAGCGACCGGCTGACCATCGGGTGATTTGCGTTCGGCGCGATAGCTCTGGCTGGCAAAACTGGTCTGTTGGGCCTGCGGAGCGCTCTGTGCGGCCTTTGCTTCCTGAACATGATTTGCTGTCTGCTGGTCAAAATCCTTCACGACAGCCCGCTCTGCGGCCTTACTGCCGCAGAAGCTCACGTTACTGGCGACGACCTCAACTTTGGTGCGGTTGTTGCCGTTCTTGTCCTGGTACGAGGTCGTCTGCAAGCTGCCTTCGATGGCGATCATGCTGCCCTTCTGGAAATACTTACAGACGAACTCGGCGGTCTGCCGCCACGCGGTGACGTCGATAAAATCGGACTTGCGCTCTTCGCCCTGCCGGGCAAAGCTGCGGTCACAGGCAATGCGGAAACTGCACACATTGATGCCGCTCGGGGTGGTCTTCAATTCCGGCTCGTAGACCAGACGGCCCATCAGCGCAACAACATTAAGCATGGGCCGCACCCTCTTCCTCGGCGTCGCCAGCGCCTACCTCGTAGTCGATGTTGGCGCCCATCAGGACCTCCGGACACTCGGCGCGGGCAAAGTAAGCGGCGGCGCGGTACTTGAGCATCATTTCGGTCATTTTGGGCCAGTAGCTACCATTCTTGTTCCACCACCCGGCATCCTTTGCCATCTTGACCGTGACTTTCGGACCTTCGACCTTTTCGCCGGTGAGCTTGTCCACGCCGATCAGGCGGCAGCCCCAGTTGTCGGTGCCTTCTTCGCCCTCCATGCGGTAGCGGGTGCGGCCTGCAAACTGGCCGCTGTTGTCGATGAGGGCCTTGCAGCTCTTGCCGCTCCATGTGGGCATACCATGGACGACGTAAAGGTTCTGCATGACGAAAAGGTGCGAGACGCCCATGCGCAGGGCCATCTCGCAGGCGATGGCACACGCGCCGGGATTGCCAGTGTAGGTCTGAGGCAGAAAACCTTCGGGCAGCTGTGCCATCGCGGCGGCTTTGGACTTTGCAAGCATCCAGTTGCGCTCGTCAATGGTCAGGCCCTGAACCTTCTCGGCGTAGCTCTGACGGGCAGGGTTGACAGGTGCAGCAGGTGCGGGCATCTCTGCGGGCGGGGTGACATGTTGGTCAAGCATCTCGATAGGGGTCTGGTTCATTTTCTCAGGCATGGTGAATATCCTCCTCGGTAAATTTAATATCGATGATATTTGCATAACGCTTAATGGCGTCAAGCTCGGATTTGGTGCAACGGAAAACGAGCTTCCGGTCCCTGGGTTCTTCCTGGCGAGTGAAACGGGCAAAGAAATCGTCATCGTACTCGTCCGGTGTGTAACCATCGCCGTAGCCAACGCCCGGCTGCACAAGGCTGACAGTGTAGGGGTTCTGCGCTGGGCCTTTGTAGTTGTCCGGCATCCCACGAATGACGGCCTCCCGTAGCATGGTGCGGTACTCGGTCATGTAACAAAAATCTATGGATTCATACGGTTCAGGCATGATTTCTTCGCCGGCGGCGGCGTGGACGATGTCAATGAGGCACATGAGCTCACCGACCCGGCGATAAATCGAGTCGATTGTGCGGCGGGTCTCCTGACTGCCCAGCTGATGGCTGCGGGCGAAGCCGGTGAACAGAGCCACAGCATAGTTGACGTCGCTGGTGAGCTTGTTGCCGGTGCTGATGAGTCGGAACAGCACATTGTCGTTCCCGACGTACTGGAAAATGCCCTCGGCCTTGTTGGAAAGGTCTTTGATGCGGGCTCTGCGGGCAAGCTGATTACTCATCTTCTCCACCTCCGTCATATTCCGGCGGCTGACGGCAGAGCCGGGCCGCTTCCTCACGGATGCTGTTCAAGGTTTCACATAAGCTGGCAAAGGTCGTTTCCAAGTCCTCGCCGACCAGGCGGGAGTAACTGCCCTTTCCGGTGTCCCATGCACGGCGGCAGGAGAAGGCGATGCTATTGGCGTTTTCGAAATCTGCCTGTGCAGCGTCGCTGATTTTGGAGTGGAGGGCCGCTACCTGCTTTTTCAGGTCTGCGTTGTCCTTGGCCAGTTCGGCATTCCGGGCATCTGCAAGACCCCAAGCCTTTTCTGCAGCGCGACGGTCAACTTCTTCTTCGTCGATGACGCCCACGATGGGCTGGTGCTTCAGGGCCTCTTCTGCGTCGTTTGCCCGCTGCGACATCTGAGCGCACTGCTCTTGTAACCCATCAATGTCGGCGTGGGCGGCTTCCAGATGACTCTCGGCGGTTTTGGCACGGGCTTCGGCCTTGGTCTGCATCTTCCATGCTTCCTCTTCCCGGGCTTCGGCAGAGTCGGCGCGCTCTTTCAGCTGGGCGTTCTGTTCTTTCAGGCCGCTGATGTCGGCAAGAGCGGATTCATAGCGGCTTTCTGCTTCCTCCCGCTTTTCCGCGTCCTTAGAGGTCTGGGCTTCGGCGCTTTTCACCAGCTCCTTGAAATAGGCATTTTCCTTGCGGGCGTTCTGAGCGGACTTCTCGGCGGTGTCGGCACGGTCTTTCTCGGCCTTGAGTTGGGCCAGCAGCTCCTGCACCCGCTGGCTGTCTCCGGCGGCTTCGACCAGCTGCCCAGCGCAGCCGCTGCGGGCGATGAGGTTCAAATCTTTGCGGGTCAGCTCGGGCAGCTGTTTTAATTCCGCCAACTTGGCGGAATTAAAAGCTTCGCCGTTCTGAATCATCCGCCGGACGCTTCCTTCGCCTAACCCCTTGCTCTCATACCACTTTGTCCATGTACCGCCGCCATACCGGCCCGCCTTGGCAGTCAGAGCGTGGATGCGGGCCAGATAGATGCAGGAGATCAGGTATTCGTCCTGCGCCGCGCCGTAATGCAGATCAAACTGCTGGTCGGCGTCTGCGGCCTGCTGGGACAGCTCCCCCAATGGAGAGAAGTCAAAGGTGGGGACGGCGGGGATATTGCCGAACGGTTCGGCAGCCTCTGCAGGGGGCAGCGCAGCCACGGCCACGTCCGCCGCCGCCGGGGGCTTTTGTGTGCATTTTCTGATGTCGGTCAGGATCTTTTCCATTTCCTGCTGTGGGGTCATGTCCTTGCGGCTTCCATCCGGATCGAAAAAGCGGGCGAACAAAGCTGTCTTGGCAGCAATGCCCTTTTTGTTGGAAGCGCAGACGAATGTACAGCAGTAGCGGCCATTGTGGGAGTAATCAGTGGGGCGAATCTCGTCTTGAGAAAAGCCGCCAGTGAGTTCGCCCAGAGGGAAAGTATCTTTGACCCATGCACTGATATGTTCCAGGAAGTCAAAATCCAGGCTGACCACAGAGCAGGTGCACTTGTCTTCGGTCGAGCCGATAAAGTGGGAGTCATATGAGAGCGTTCTGCTCGTCCGACATTCGTAGCCCTTAATATCCTGCACGAAACGCTTGGCAGCCTTGTCCCACTTGTTGCCGCCCCACGGCATGGCGTAGGGACAGCCATAGCATTCATGGCCCGGGCCATAACCTTCCAGACGATTGCCGGTATTGTCGGCGTTGCTGGATTTCTGCACTCTCTGCCCACACTTGCAGATATAGGTAGTCACACTCTCACCTCCGTGTCCTTCAGGCGGTCCAGCATCTCGGCCTGCAGGTCTTTGTTCAGGGGCTGGAAGCGGTTATTTCGCCAGCCGTAGCAGAGGATAGTGCCATAGATGGGCTGGCCGCGATAAGTACGATTCAGGCCCTTGCCGTAGATGGCGTACACCAGCACCGCCGGGGTGCGGGGCAGAACTTTCTGCTCGCTGGGACACTGCAAAAGCGCTTCCATGCCCTGCAGCGTGTCCGGCAGGGCGGTCACGACCGGGTCTTTGCCCGGCTCGATAAGAATACCTTTCATCTCTTGTAAAAACCTCTAAAGTGTGTTATTCTTCGGGGTGATGGGGCGTTCAAACTCATCATCCCTTTGCAGGCTCGCCGGTGTTCCAGCACCAGCGGGCTTTTTGTTTACTCGTCATGTGCTTCACTCCAGCACAAGGCTCTTGATATACGGCAGCCAGTCACGCCAGCATGGCTTGGAAAGACTGCGGTTGACAGCGTAGTAATAGGCTGCATTGCTGATTTTGGAAGAGCCTTTCAACCGCTGCTCTTTGACCATGTGGTTCACCTGATTGCGGGACAGGCCCATGCCCATCAGGAGCTTTTTCATGCGCTTGGTCTTCATGCGTCCCTCCGGTTCTGCCGGTACTCCGGCTCTTCGGTGCGGGCGTGGCGGCGGTCGATGTACTTGTGGCGCTGAGCCTCACACTCTACTTTATTATCATCCAAGACTGCGAGGAACAACGCCAGCAACAGCAGTACCATCGCGGTGATGAAGTCGGTGTCGGAGATGACACCGAGGGCCTCGATGCTGCCTGCAAAGCCAAGTGCGTACAGCATCCCGACGGCACCGCTGGCCACCGCCAGCCAGTACCAGATGCCAGATTTGATCCTCATGCGGATGCCTCCTTTGCAATTTGCGGGAAGAAATACTCCCCGATTTTCTCTTGCGGGATATGGAGCACCCGGCAGATAGAGGTAATTTCCCTCGGAAGCCAGCAACCGCTGTCTTCCGGCGCGTTCAGGCGCTTGCTCAGTGTACGGTCACAGATACCCGCCAACACAGCCAGCTCCTGCTGCTCCAGCCCTTCGTCTTCAATGAGGCGGCGGAGCTTGAGGTAAGGTTTCTTCATCGTGCTGCCCTCCCCTCTCACGCTGCGCCGCCGGGACGGCTGTCCATCTTCTTGAGGCTGTTGACCAGGTTGATGCTGCGGGCGGCAGTCTCCATCTGATCAAAGTCTTCCGGAGTCATGCCTGCGCACATATCGTGGAGGCGGACAAGCCGGGTGGCTTCGTCTACGGTCAGGCCGTAGGCGGCGGGGTTGAGGTTGGACTTCTTCATAAAAATCACTCCTTTTTCTCGGTGGTGAAGATGTCGGCCATGATTTCATCGAATGCGGGCAGGCCAAAGGCGACGATCTTCAGCTGGTCAATGCGGCTGTTCAGATTGTCCTGCGCTTGCTGCACAAGGCTCTCGGTTTGGCGCAGGCGGTCGCAGGCACCGCCGTACAGGGATTTCCATTTTTGGAAGTGTTCCTTGAAATCGTCCCGGTCTTTAATAAAGTTATCACGCATGGCCGTGACCTCGGCCAGTTCGGCTTTTGCAGTGCTCACGGCCTGGATGGCGGTGTTCAGCCGGGCGTTGACAGCTTCCAGCTGCTCAATGTGCTGCTGGGCCTTGACAGTCTCATATACGCCGTTCTTGCGCAGGGCGGGCAGCACCTCGCTTGTGACCCAGTGCTTGAAGGCTTTGGCCTTCGGCATCTTGCTGCTCAGGATCAGGCTGTACAGGCCGGACTCGTTGATGATGAGTATCTCTTGCTCGCCGCCGAGGGTGTCACGTTTCGTTACACCCTTGTCCTCGGGGTCGATGTGGTCGGCCAGCGCTTTGCGAGGATTCTTGTAGCCGAGTGCGGTTGCAACGTCGGCACCGACCAGCCACGGCTGGCCGTCAAGCTCGACGGTGCGCACCTGCCCGAACTCGGGGTTGGAGAAGATCTGTAAGTCGTTCATGTGGTTTTGTACCTCCTTGTGGGTGGATTTCTTCTGCGGTATACTAATAAGTAAAAAGGAGAGGATGTTAATGGCTGAAAATAAATTCAAATGTCCTTATTGTGGCACTGACTTTTACGAAACAACACAAAACACAATAACCAGAAAAGTATGCTATAATTTGAGCGAAGAAGAGCGAAAAAGGGTAAAAGTATACTGGGTAGAACAAGAAATAGAGGTAACTTATCATTTCTGCCCTTCTTGTCATGAATACTCTATTCAGATTGAAGGACCTCATAATACGTTTTCGTTTACTTATCCACCGTATACGGGAATTGCTCTTCCAGATTACATCCCAGAGGCAATCAGAACGGATTATGTGGAAGCCTGTTCCATTCTGGACGCTAGCCCAAAGGCATCAGCCACATTATCCCGGCGTTGTTTACAGGGAATGATTCGGGACTACTGGGGAGTTAAATCGGGAAATCTTGCAGGGGAAATTGATTTAATCAAAGACAAAATCTCGGCCGACGAATATCGCGTTCTGAATGGGATTCGCCGCTTGGGCAATATCGGTGCTCACATGGAAAAGGATGTAAATCTCATCGTTGACATCGATCCCGGCGAAGCCCAGAAGCTCGTCAAGGTTCTGGAGCTGCTTTTCAAAGATTGGTACATTGCTCGGCATGACCGGGAAGAACTGTATCAAGAAATCTTCGCCGTGGATCAAGACAAGCAGGGGCAGCGTCATTCAGTCTGAGTATTAGCTTTCTCCGAATCAAGAAAATCGGAACGTCCACAACTGCCAATCTGTAAAGAAAGGCAGATGCAGCCGTTGTCCATGAAGTGCTCTTTGATTATCACGTCGTCCCGCTTTACCAGTTCTTTCACAATCTGTCCAATTGAAAGATTGCTCAGATTCTGCTCTGATTCGGGAGAACCCGATTTTGCAAGAAGTTTTCCGGACATGCTCCAATACTGATGAATCTCATATACCGGATGAGAGTCCGTGCCATCACCCGCCAGAGAGACGGTCTCAATGACCTGAATCGCTCTGGCGGATTTTGTTTTCTGAAAATTAGGCTGTTTCATCTTCTTCACCTCCTTTCGCTGAGATTGTGTTGCAGCCTCAAAACTGTTTTCAAGCTTTGTGCTGTGACTTCATTTTACTGCAAGGAAAATGGATTGTCAACACACAATATGCAAAAATCTTCATTTTTTGTGTTGACAGCACAAAATCAAAAGCGTATACTAACATCAGAACGAAAGGAGGCGAACAAAATGACTGTCGGAGAACGAGTGAAAGAAGTTCGCAAAGAAAATGGACTGTCTCAGGAGGAATTTGCTCATAAGCTTGGGTTTGATACTCGTGGAGCGATTGCGAATATTGAACTGGAACGTACGGAAGCATCTGATAAGCTACTTTCTCTTATAAGTAATCTTTTCGGCGTCCGCGAGGAATGGCTGCGCACCGGTGAAGGTGAGATGATGGCGGCAGATGCCCGATCGGACAAAATCGCCGCGTTCCTTGGCGACCTGACCCGGGATGACGATGACAATTTCCGAAGGCGCTTTGTCGAGATGCTGGCCGACCTCAGCCCCGCCGATTGGAAGCTGCTGGAACACATGGCCGAAAAATTGACACAAAAAAAAGAGCACCCGTAGGTGCTCAAAGGATGCGATATGTCAGCTGATCAGGCGGCTTGCGTATATCCACACAAGCCGCAGCTTGCGAAAATCCGCTTTCTCAAGCAGTCGCATAATAGCATCGATGTAGTCTTGACGTGTCATTGTCTGCTTGCCTCCCGCAATACGTTGTTTTATTTGCCCATATTATACAACCAAGCGGTGTTTTGCGCAAGAACAAATAATTGAGCAAAAATCGAACGAAAATTGAGCTTTTTACAATGAGGAGGGAAAACCATGAAAAAGATTGTCTCTTTGATGCTGACCGTGGCGCTGTGCCTTGCGTGTGCAGTGACGGCGTTTGCCGACACCGAGTACAAAGTGGGGCGGGATGTGGAGTTTTCCGGCCAGACGGATTTCGACTACTTCTATACTTATACAGACAAGGACGTGAACTATAAGTGTTTCTCTGTCGTGTCTGCGGAAGGCCAGCGCTTCTATGCGGCGGTCAAAGAAAATCTGTACGAGTATTACAGAGCTACGTTTGCGGGCCAGAGCCTTACACTGAATGGTGCCTATCAGCGTGCGGCGGATGATGGCTCTCCGGTTATCAAGATTCGCACGCAGATTACGTTTGATGAGAAAGGCAAGAAGGTCTCCACCTTGCTGGATGAGTTGCTCGTGCCAGTGCTGAAAGCAAATGCGGATTCCCTTGACTTCCAGACTATCTATGATGTCTTTGATGACAGCGCACTTACCGTTGCGAATGACGGTTCTTATATCACGTTCGATACGAATCCGTATAATTTTAAGGATAGTTTTCTTTTCACGGATGTTGTCTTGAGAGAAATCAAACTCGCAAACCAAATTTATGGCCTGCCGGACTGGCTTTATGAGGAGATGGTCAGCACAAAAGCGCTGGATGGCCGTCAGAAGGAGTCTTTTGACCGTCTGACCGTCACATGGACTTACTCTCCCAACACTGGACTTGAGGTCACCTATCGTAAAAACAACTGAGTCAACCGTCTTGTTGATTGAATATACAAAAAACTCCCCCGGTGCTACCAACACCGGAGGAGTTTGAAGAATGGCTTGCTCACGAGGAACAATACCAGCCTAGACAACTGTATTGTACCACCTCCGGGCAGGCTTGTCAAAGTGTACCCATACGGAGGTGTATTTTTATGGGAAAGCGAGTCAATACCGCCGTTTGGCTGGAAAAGCAGCAGCGCTGGCAGATTAAAGTACAGAAGGACGGCGTGCGCCGGACCTTCACCAGCGCAAAGCCGGGACGCACCGGCCAGCGAGAGGCAAACCGCAAGGCAGACGCCTGGCTGGATGATGGCATCAGTAACACTACAAAGCGCTGCTCTGAACTGTGGGATGATTTTCTCATCTCAGCAAAGGCCACCGCAGGCGGCAGTTATGTAGAGCAGATAAAGAAATTTGGACGGAACTACATACTACCGGTCGTTGGTATCCGCCGTATCGGTGACCTGAACGCCGGTATGCTGCAAGATGTCCTGAACCGTGCCTACAAAGAGGGCTGCTTGAACCCGGACAACAAACGTAAGAGCAAGGGCAATCTCTCAAAGAAAACGCTGCAAGGTATCCGAAGCGTCGAGATGGCCTTCGTCAAGTGGGCACGGCAGCACCAGTACACGTCCCTGCGGCCCGAGGATGAAGTTGTTGTCCCGAAGGGGGCGCGAAACAAAGGGAAAAGGATCCTACAGCCCGATTCGCTGCGGATACTGCTTTCCACCGACACCCGCGTCATCCGTGGAAAAGTGGAGGCCGATGAAAACATCCACGCCTATCGTCTGGCTGTAATGACCGGCCTGCGCCCCGGCGAGCTGCTGGGCCTCCGCGTGGGCGATGTGGACGGCAATCGGCTGCACCTTTCCCGGGCCATCAACACCCTGAACGAGGAAACCAGCGGAAAAAACGAAAATGCCCTGCGGGTGGTCATCCTGCATCCGCTGGCGGTGGCAGAACTCAAAGCTCAGCTCCAACAGCGCACCTTCGAAGAGGAGCGCCCCTTGCGCTATGATGATCCGGTGTTCTTGCTGGACAACGAGCAGAGCCTATACAACTACTGGAGGTTCTACCAACGCTGTAATGGCATCGATCCGCCCATCAGTCTGTACGAGCTGCGGCACACCTTCGTAAGCATGGTTGAAGACACTGTGTCCCCTGCCCAACTCCGCCGCATGGTTGGTCACAGCCGAAGTATGGATACTTATGGCTGGTACAGCCACGCCGTCGAAGGCCGCGCTGATGCTGCAGCGCTGGCGGTATCTGCCGCGTTGGCAGAGTATTCCCCAAAGCAAAAATAACCCACTCTCAAACCCACTTCTAGGCGCAGAATTGTGCGCACTGTTGCTTCAATGAATCCTGTGTGGAGTGAAAAGTGGCTTGTCTCCTATGATTTTTCAGTTCGCCAGTATAGGTGTGCGTGAATGCAAGTTGTTCGAATCCACCCGCGCCCATGAAAAAACCGCTGGTGTAGGGATACACTGGCGGTTTTCCTTTTGCATAAACATCAGACTCATGATGGCGGGTGGATTCGAACAGCTGCGGCGCTGTCGCCGAAGACAGCGCAAAAACAGCCCAGTGGGCTGTTTTTAGCAGCGCGGCTTGCGACATCCACCCGCGCCCATGAAAAAACCGCTGGTGTAGAGATACACTGGCGGTTTTCTTTTGCGCAAATGTCAGACTCACATAGGCGGGTGGATGAGAACAGCAGCGGAGCCGACTGCCGCCTGCGGCGGAAACAGGGAGGCGAGGCTGGGGCAGCGCTCCGATTTTTCAA
>OGHC01000690.1_pt1 | contig 20769 bp, 17 predicted proteins | sample 1571381 | NCBI WGS metagenome assembly OGHC01 (sample SAMEA2581945, study PRJEB24529) | metagenome | biome: Human gut stool | place: China | collected 2011 | reverse complement strand
TTTGCCACCAAAAAGCATAGAAAATACGAAGAAATACGGTATTCAAATAACGTGAAGGTGGACGTACAGTAGGATCTGGACGTGTTGCTACAGTTATCGAGTAATTTATAATTGCTTAACATTAAGGGTTCCCGTAATTGGGAGCCCTTTTTAATACTCAATTGATATAATTTATTTACTACTTTCTTAGTGTTTGATAGAATATTTGAAAATATGGGAGCAGATGAAGTTGTTGACTCGCAAATAATATCAAAGCAAATGTAGGAGGAATTATATAGGAATGAATAAGAAATATTTAACGTTTGAATGGAGATTTTTTTATAGACAAATAAATATGGCAGAAGTATAATGAGCAAAAAGAAAGGGGAGATTCTTATAAGAGAAGCACCAGAAAAATTTAAGTTGGAAGACACGACAATATGGTCCTTTCCGGAAAGAGGAAGTTGGGTTACACACTCGGGAAAATATCGAGGAAATTGGTCCCCATACATTCCCAGAAATCTTATTTTACGTTATTCAAAGAAAAATGATTGGATACTAGATCAATTCTTGGGCAGCGGTACAACATTGATAGAAGCAAAGTTATTAGGAAGAAATGCTATTGGTGTTGATATAAATTCCGAAGCCATCAAACTATCTAACACAAATCTTAATTTTACTTGTCAAGAAAGTTCAAAAATTTTCACAAAGCAAGGAAACGCAACTGAATTATCGTTTATAAAAGATGATAGCATAGACCTTATCTGTACACATCCGCCATACGCAGATATTATACGATACAGCAAGAAAATTCCGGGAGATATTTCACACTTAAAATATGAGGAATTTTTGATGGCATTGGAGCAAGTCGCAAGAGAAGCATATAGAGTGCTGAAAAAGCAGGGAATATGTGCATTTATGATCGGAGATATACGGAGAGCAGGCTATGTGTTGCCGTTAGGAATGAATTCTATGCAGAAATTTGTTGATGCAGGATTTAAACTTAAGGAAATTGTTATAAAAGAACAGCATAATTGTCGATCAGCTGACTATTGGGACGGAAAAGAAAGAAACTTCTTAATGTTGGCACATGAGTATATTTTTATATTGAAAAAAACAGACGACTATAAATCATAAATATATCGAAAACAAGAACGAATGTTTGCACAAAAGTATGTGATCGCTGAAATAAATGTTGATACTGCTGAAGTCGCATGATAGAATAACAACATAGCAATATTTTAGAAAAATGAGTTTGAGGTTAAAATATGGCAGTTAGTTATAAAAAATTGTGGAAATTACTTATTGACAGAGATATGAAAAAGAAGGATTTATGTGCGGCTGCAGGTATTAGTCATGCTTCAGTAGCAAAACTTGGAAAAAATGAAAATGTTACTACAGATGTGCTGGTAAAAATTTGCACTGCTTTAAAATGCGATATCAGTGATATAATGGAAATAATAGAGATTGAAGGGGAAAAGGCGTGATGGAACAAGTTTTAAAGAAAGAAAAACAGATACAGGCAAAGCCAATCATGAAATGGGCTGGTGGAAAAACTCAGATGTTAGGTGATATCATGCCTAAGATTCCTCGAAAATATGGAAAGTACATAGAGCCATTTATTGGCGGTGGTGCGTTGTTTTTTGCATTAAACCCGGATAAAGCAATAATTGCAGATAGTAATCCAGAACTGATCAATATGTATCGGCAGGTTGCGGATAATGTAGAAGTTGTTATTTCATACTTGAAAAAATATAAAAATACAAAAGAAGATTTTTATGAAGTACGTTCATTAGATTGGCTTAAATTAAAAAAGGAAGAAGCTGCAGCACGAACTCTTTATTTGAATAAGACATGTTTTAACGGATTGTATCGTGTTAATAAGAAAGGTCAATTTAATGTTCCTTTTGGTAAATATAAATCTCCTAATTTTTGCGATGAAGAAGCTTTATACGCTGCTTCGGAAGTGTTAAAAAAAGCAACTATAACATGTGGAGATTATCTTTCAGTATTGAAAGAATATGCAGAACCAGGAGATTTTGTCTTTTTAGATCCTCCGTATTTACCCATATCAGAATACTCGGATTTTAAGCGGTATACAAAAGAACAATTTTATGAAGAAGATCATATAGAATTGGCGAAGGAAGTCAAAAGATTACAGGAGTTAGGATGCCATGTAATATTGACAAATTCCAATCATCCATTGGTTCATGAATTGTATGCTGATTATAAGATTGAGGTTATTCAGACAAAAAGGTATATCTCTTGTAATGGTAGTAAACGGAAAGGTGAAGATATAATAGTAGATATTTTGCCAAAACAGAAAACTATGTTAAAAATAGTTCCGAAACCTTTGCCTGAACAGGTAATGAAATATCCGGCAACTAGATATATGGGTTCAAAAAGCAAATTATTACCACAAATTTGGGCGGTGGCTTCACAATTTGATTTTGATACGGTAGTAGATTTGTTTTCTGGATCTGGAATTGTTGGCTATATGTTTAAAACGCAGGGCAAAACGGTGATTAGCAATGATTATATGGCAATGTCAGCAACCTTTACTAAAGCAATGGTGGAAAATAATAGTGTTGTATTACCATTGGACGAGGCAAGAAAGTTATTAATCGAAAAAAAAGAGTCTGATCATTTTGTAGAAGAGACCTTTCAAGGTCTGTATTATAAGGATGAAGAGAATAAGTTAATAGATATTTTAAGAACTAATATCGCTGGTATTAGAGATCAATATAAGAAAGCAATTGCAATGACAGCATTGATTAGAGCCTGCACGAAGAAAAGACCGAGAGGAATTTTTACATATACCGGAGATCGATATAATGATGGAAGAAAGGATTTACAGAAATCTTTAGAACAGCAATTTCTGGAAGCTGTGGAAAGTATTAATAATGCTATTTTTGATAATGGATGTGAAAATAAATCTAAACATGGAGATGCAATGGAAGTAAAAATTAAATATCCGGATTTAGTATATATTGATCCACCGTATTATTCTCCATTGTCAGACAATGAGTATGTTCGTAGATATCATTTTGTTGAAGGGTTGGCACGAGACTGGAAAGGTGTAGAAATACAGGAAAATACGATAACAAAGAAATTTAAATCATATCCTACACCGTTTTCAACTAGAAAAGGTGCTGCAGATGCATTTGATAAGTTGTTTAAAAAGTTTTCGAATAGTATTTTGATTGTATCTTATTCCTCAAACAGTCAACCAACACAAGATGAAATGGTTGCACTTATGTCGAAATATAAGGAACATGTGGAAGTGGTGCCGATAGATTACACATATTCTTTTGGAAATCAAAAACATGCTAAGACAAATAGAAATAAAGTACAAGAATATTTATTTGTTGGGTTTAATGGAGAAGATATATGGAAGAAAAAATAGATATTTGGTTAGTAGGTAATACCGGATTACGGAATCCAAATAGAATACAGGAGGGTTTTAAAGCGTTTGCAAATTCGCCATATATGGGGAAACTTCGTGGGAAAGAGAATGAAATTGCCTTTATGAACTTTCTTAATGATCAAGGAATTATTCAAAATGAAGCTGGGAAAGATACGTCTGGCAGTCATGCACGAAAATGGCGTTTAATGTTTTCGAAAAATGGTTTCATTTATCCACAAGTGAAGAAAAAGGATGGAGATCAGAATGAACTGGGAAATCTGGATGATATAACACCTTTTGGACGAACATTTTTAAAGGCGGATACATATCCGGCAGTACAAGAATGCTATTTAAGAGCATTAAGTGTTGAACAATTTGCTATGCCAGATGGAAAGTCTTATTTTTCTCCATTGAGATGGATATTGGCAATTATGTTGGAGTTAGAGAAGCGAACAGGAAGCTCAGAGATTGCAAGAATAGAGTTTGCATTATGGGGACATACAACCAATCCGAGTTATTCAATTGGAGAGATCGTGGATAATATTTTGGATTTGCGTGCTCGTAGAAAACAAGCTCCATCAAAACGTAACTTTGACAGGAAAGAAGTTGCAGAACGTGGAAGGTACTATGATAAGAAGGCAGATAATTTTCTTGACTATAGTGACATGAATATGCGTTACCTACGTATTTCTGGAGTATTGCAACGAAAAGGAAGAGGAATGGTTATTGCTCCGGCTAAGCATATTTTGGCTGAAAAATTGGCAAAGTCAACATCTAATGAAGAATCGATAATGATTCAATATAAACGTCTATGTGAAGGGGCAGAATTACCAACAGATAATGAAGATACAGCTAAAGTATTACTGAATGACTTAATGAAGCAAATGAAGAGCAGACAAATTTTGTTTGATATTTCTGATCTTCCACTGAATACTGCAACAGAAATTAATATTGCCAGACGACGATTAGAAGATTTGTTGTCCAAAACAGATGAAATTCAATATGCAAAAGAGCAATGTAATCAATGGCAAGAAATTGTTGATTATATGGAATTGTTGATCAAAGGTGGTGGGAAGCATACATATGATGATGACAATATTATAGAAGTACCAAAAGATGAAACACCAGCATATTTAGAATGGATTTTATGGAGAGCATCTTTAGCTATAGATCATATGGTCAATAAACCTTATGAGGTAAGAGGATTTAAACTTGATTCGGATTTTCTTCCAGTATCTGCAGCTGGCGGTGGAAAAGGTGATCTGTATTGTGAATTTAACGATTTTACAATTTTAACAGAAGTTACGATGTCTACGTCATCACGCCAGGAAGCAATGGAGGGAGAACCTGTAAGAAGACATGTATCAGATGCGGTTTTAAAATACGATAAGCCAGTTTATGGAATGTTTATTGCGGTAAAGATAGATACGAATACAGCAGAAACATTCAGACATGGAATTTGGTATGCACGAGGAGATGTAAAGCAGAGATTGGATATTGTGCCGTTAACATTAGCTCAATATAGAGAATATTTTATGGCAATGTTTAGAACAGGTCATGCTAATCCGGAAAAATTAAGAGAATTAATTTTGCTTTGTGAAACCAGAAGAGATATTTTAAATGCACCGAGATGGAAAGTGTATATAGGTACGGCGATCAATGAAAAAATAAGTAGAATGGAACAACAAAAAGGTTTTACGGAGAAAGAGAAAAATCAGGTTATTTCACCTGGAGCATTGGTGTATAGTCCAATTGCTGGAAAAGGTCAAGTAATAGCTATTGAAGTGAGTTTGCCTAATTGTCAAACAAAATCTGCTAAATTTCCATATTTAAACGATATTCCAGATGAAATAAAAATTGAATCAGATGGAAGGAAAGTGTATCATGAGCGTTTTGGTGAAGGAACAATATTTGCATATACAATATCTTTTAAAAATAGCATTATCTCATTATCTCCTGCTGAGATAATTGAAATGATGGTTTAATGGAGATATGTAGTAGATTTAGTAGTGTAATATTACATTTTATAAAAAATTTTATTTAAAGGTAACTGCTATAGAGGATTAAAAAATAAGGAGTAGGAACTGTTGCTGGAGAAACTATTAGAAGTTGTGTCCGGTATATTAAAGGATACAGAAGATATCGACAATATATTAAAGTATGAAGAGTTACAAGAATTCCGAACGAAGGAAATTTTGGACAAGACTGATCAAGATATTAAAGATTTTCTAGAGTTAAAAGAAATTGATGCTGGGAAAAGAAAATTATTATTTGATATTTTTCAAAAATTGAAAATCGAACAGTCAATTGATGAACTGAATGATGATTTAAAGCATGAAAAAAATGAAGAGATACAAGAACAAATAAAAAAATTGTTTGGAAAAATTATAGAACCGGATGAGGTAGAAGTTGGAGAGGAAAAGGTCACATTAAAATATAAATTTACGGACAATAGCTGTTTAAAAAACAAAATATTGAGCATTGAACAATGGAGTAAGGACAATGTTATAGAATCTGTATCTAAAAAATTTGGTGTTCCAATAGATAATATTACTTTTGTTGATAGTGTTAGTACATATATAGAATTTATTAGTGGATTTGAAGAAAATAATTATGTTTCTAGAGGACAAAAAGACTGTTCTTATGATTTGACTCCGTCATTATATAGATTATATGAAGATGAATATGTAAGCCATTCATCAGAGTATGAGGATTCCTTTAAACAAAAAATATTATTTTATGATGATAAAACAGAAAAAAAGAATATCGAAGAGTTAAGAGCATATGGGCAACATTTTGGATTACCGACAAATTATTTGGATTTTACAGAAGCACATTTGATTTCATTGCTTTTTTCGGTGGAAGAATATAATTATACCGAAAATCATTCAATTGTGTTTTTTGTTGACGCACTTTCATATAATAGGGACACTATAAAAATAGAAAAAAAGTTAATTGATTTTTCGGAAGAAGAATTAAAGGCTACTGTACAGCGACAATATAGAGATCGATCATATTTTATTTGCGTAGGAAATTGCAATGAAAGAATACATTTTCAAAAGGGATGTTTTTTGAAGGTTGAACCTGGTGATTCTTTAAAAAATATGCTTACAAAGCATACAAAAATAGCGATTATAGATAAAGAAAGTAAAAAGACAATTCTAAAAGAGTTGTTCAGGTTAGGTATAACTTTTGAAAACATTTATCCAGATAAAGATAATATGGTTAAAACAATACGGTTCATAAAGGAAAATATGTAAGGAGAAATTAATATGGATTTGCCATTAAATGTAAAATATACTAGGCCACTTATATCTGTCCAAGATATGGTTAATTTTATTGATAAAGGTGAGCGATACTTAAAGGAAAGTGGTCAAGAATTATCTGATACAGAACAACTTGAATTTTTGCAAGGCATTATTTTGAGTCCTGATTATCAAAGGGAATATAGATCAAAGGCAAAGGAGGAAAGCTCGATAATTGAGTCTATTATTGTAGGAATTCCGATTCCGGAAATTTTTTTGGTTAGAACGGGAGGAAATGGTATACAATTAAGGCATGTTATGGATGGACAACATAGATTAACGGCAATTTACAGATATGTTAAAGATAAATTTGCACTAACAGATTTGGAGTTATTAAAAGAAGATGAGGAATTTAAAAATAAAAAATTCTCTCAGTTAAGTAGAGAGATGAAAATAAAAATTTTGGGAAGTCATCTTTCTGTACTTGAATTTGAAGAATTTGAAAACGACAATATAGAAATAGAGCTTTTTAAAAGGTATAATAGAAATACTAAGCCGCTTGAAAAACATGAAATGTCAATGGCTACGTTTTATTCAAATACGAGTTTATATATTACTAATTTCCTTAATAAATGTATGGAAACGGCAGAGAAAGAAAAGGATGGATTCGAAGCAAGAATCATAAAGATATATAATGTGACAAGTGATAGGAAAAATAAACAGAGGAATCACCAGGAGTTATGCATAATATTTAGTATATTAAATAACGGACCAAATGTTATGCTTAAAGATGGTGTAGAAATTGCCGATAAATATTTGGAAGAACAATCTGCTAAATATAAGTTGGGTGAAGAAAATAATTTACAATCAGTGAAAAATGAATTTAATAAATTTAATAGATTTATGATAGAATTATCAAAAAAAGTAGAATACCCGTTTTCAAGTGCAATTTTTCGAGGAGAAGATAAAAGATCAACAAAATTTCATACGGGTGTCTCGATGGTTTTAGCAACTATTTTTTACTATTATGATGTAAATTTGAGCTCAACTGAATTATTATCAGATATTCGTAGCATTATTAAGAAAAGCCCACTAGGGGATGATACGTATAATGCATCTAGTACTAATATGCGGAATTTAATGAATTACTTGTATAATAAAAACCGCATATTTGATGAAACATATGCATCACTTAGTTTAAAGAAAGAGATTTCAGATGAAATCAAGGAAATTATTTGTAAGTGATAACACCATGATAACAAAATCTCCAAAAACCACACGGACACAGCGGAAAAACTGCATTTTCTGACATAAAATAAACGGGAAATAACCATTTAGCTTCTGCAACACGCCATTCTGATACCGTGAGGATGGACGTACAGTAGGATCAGGTCGTGTTGCTACAGTTATCGAGTAATTTATAATTGCTTAAAATTAAGGGTTCCCAGTAATGGGAGCCCTTTTTTGATATTATTTTGAAACTATAATGCAATTTTAGTGAAAAAATGGTAAACTGTTATTTGTTATTTTAATAATTTGAAAAGAGGCAGAAGATGAACAACAAAACAACCAGAAACAGTTTACTACTATTAGTGACGGCAGCTGTCTGGGGGGCAGCTTTTGTGGCGCAGACAGTTGGCGGACAGGCGATCGGAGCGTATTCATTTAATTGTATCCGCAGCATTATCGGTGCATTGGTGTTGATTCCGGTTATGAAGTTTTTGGACAAAAAAAATTTATCACCGAAAAGACCAAAGACAAAGGAAGATTACAAACTTTTGATAAAAGGCGGAATCTGTTGTGGAGTGGCACTCTGCATTTCTACGAATTTACAGCAGGTTGGAATCCTGATGGGAGCCAGTGCTGGAAAAGCAGGTTTCCTGACAGCAGTTTATATTTTGCTCGTGCCGATCTTAGGTTTATTTTTACATAAAAAATGTGGTATGAATATATGGTTTGCAGTTGCGCTTGCACTGGTGGGACTGTATTTTTTGTGTATGCAGGATAAGAATGGATTTCACCCGGCAGATTTGTTACTTCTTTGCTGTGCGTTTGGGTTTTCTAGTCAGATTTTATTTGTCGATTATTTTTCACCGAAGGTGGATGGGGTACGTCTTTCCATGATCCAATTTCTTGTAACCGGGGTGCTGACTTCAGTTCCAATGTTTATGGTTGATATGCAGCATTCAATCCCGGGGATTGAGGTGTGGGCGCAAGCTTTTTTATCATGGTCGGCATGGGTTCCGATTTTATATGCAGGAATTATGTCCTGTGGGGTTGGATATACATTGCAGATCATTGGTCAGAATGGGCTGAATCCAACAGTGGCATCTCTTATCATGAGTCTGGAAGCCGTGTTTTCAGCCGTGTTTGGATGGCTGATTTTGAATCAGAAACTTAGTACGAAAGAGATATTTGGCTGTTGTCTGATTTTTGCAGCAATTATTCTGGCGCAGCTTCCGGTGAAAGGGAAAAATAGGAGAAAAATGAAAAAAATAAAATATTCTGGTAAACAGAATTTAGCATTAATATTATTGTTTGCCGTATTTCTAGGGTTATTTGCAGATCCATGTGCGATCAATGCAAAGGCGGATCAAAAGAAAAAGACTATGGTGTATTTTTAAGCATTGATTCGTCTAAGATGCAGAAATTATACGCATACAAACTTGTGGTCATTGATGCACAGTATTTTTCGGCAAAAGAGATACGCGCCCTGCATAAGAAAGGTGTAAAAGTTTATACCTACTTAAATGTCGGGTCCATTGAAAAATTTCGTGATTATTATAAAAAATATGAACATCTTACGATTGGGAGTTATGAGAACTGGGAAGAGGAAAAGTGGGTAGATGTTTCCAATAAGAATTGGCAGAAGTTTATCGGAAATTTGTCAAAGAAGCTGTTGAAAAAAGGCGTGGATGGTTTCTTTATTGATAATTGTGACGTTTATGATTACGCAAAGACAAAGCAGAATTTTACAGGGCTTGCAAAGATACTGAAAAATGTTAAGCGCCTTGGAAAAGATGTCGTAATCAATGGTGGGGATGTTTTTGTCACGAAATACAGAAAAACATATGGTTCAGCAAAAGACATTATGACTGCAGTTAATCAGGAATGTGTGTGGAGCAGTATTCAATTTAAAACAGGTTCGTTTGGAAAACAGACCAAAGCAGCGCGCGGATATTTTACTGATTATGTTAAGAAATGTAAAAAGGATGGAATGAAAGTTTATCTGCTGGAATATACAAAAGATAAAAAGCTGATCAGACAGATCAAAGAGTATTGCAAAAAAAATAAATTTCATTATTATATCTCAGATTCGATCGAACTTGATTAGTGCATTTTGCAGCGTGTAAACGATGGATAGAGTCTGGTAAACAAGGCATCGGTTGAAAATTCGGTGCCTTTTTGATATCTTTTGGGTAAAAAGGCTATGGATGTCAGACATGACAGGAAAGGAAAACTATGGAAGCAAAAGAATTAGGAGCATTTATCGCACAGATACGCAAGGAAAATCAAATGACACAGGCACAGCTAGCAGCCTGCCTGAAAGTCACAGACAAAGCTGTCAGCCGTTGGGAGAGGGGAATGGGATTTCCGGATATCCAGACACTAGAACCTTTGGCAGAGAGGCACTGGGCGTTACTTTGACAGAGCTGATGAAATGTCAGAAGATGCAGCAGCAGGAAGTAAGTGTGCAGGATACTGATGCGGTGATCGAGGCGGGCATTGATATCGCAAAATATCAGCAGAAGATGCAGAGAAAAAAGATGATGCAGGGTTTTGGACTGATTGTAGTAGGTGCATTTGTAATTTTTAATGCAGTATATCTGCATGCCAGCGTAACATTCAGTGCGATATTGCCGAATAGCGCAGATGGACCGACTGCAGTATTTTATGCGGGAAAACTTGGTGATGTAAAACCATACATCTGGGGAATGGTCGGTGTAGCTGCGATCGCAGGAGGAATCATCCGAATCATCCGTGGACGGAGATAGAACAGCAGTTACTGCAATTGACAGTGCAGAACAAAATCCTTACAATAAAAAGGTAACATTTATTGATTGTAAGGGGAGGAGTTTGAAAATGGAACAAAAAGAAATGGCAAAAACAAGACTGATTATTTATGTGCTGATGGCTTACGGTCTGACCTATCTGATGGGAATTCTGATGTGGTATGGCAGTACAAAGGGTTATGACCTTACGGTATTTCCAACAGCGCAGATGATGTATCCGGCAGCCGGTGTGATCATTGGACTTTTTCTGGCACATAAAGGAGAGAAAATCCTGCCAGCAGGTTTTTTTATTACGGTTCTGGCAACGACGGGTGTCCTGATCGTATTGGCACTTTTATCCGTATTTCTGCCGGTAAATGATTTGAACATTGCAGGGATGACGATGTCCGTTTATAATCTGATTTCCCAGTATATACTTATTATCGGGAGTATCGTGGCACTTGTTTTTCTTGCAGTAGCGGGAAATGAAAAGCGTGCGGCAGCAGGACTGACCAGACAAAACTGGAAAAGTGCTGTGCTCATTGTACTTGCGTTTGTGGGTATTTATATAGTAAGAACTGTAGTGTCTGTAGCGGTACAGGGTGTGTCTGACGGCAGTGGGATGCAGTATGTAAAAGAATGGGCAGCAATGTTTAAAAATCCAATGATGTGGCTGAATATTGCTGCACTTCCGATCAATTATTTCTTCGTGTTTATTGCATTTTTTGGAGAAGAATATGGCTGGAGATATTACCTGCAGCCGGTTTTGCAGAAACGGTTCGGACTTCGTGCAGGTGTGATCATACTTGGCGTTGTATGGGGATTATGGCATATCCCGGATGATCTGTTTTATTATACACAGACATCAGGAATCCAGATGATTTTTGCGCAGCAGATCACATGTATTTCACTTGGAATCTTTTTTGCATATGCCTATATGAAAACGCAGAATATCTGGGTGCCGGTCTGTCTGCACTATCTGAATAACAACCTGATACCGATCATCTCAGGAACGTTTTCTGCAGATGTTCTGGAAAATCAGACGGTAAGCTGGAAGGATCTTCCGGTTGCACTGGTGTTAAATGGATTGTGCTTTGGATTTTTCCTGCTTGCAGATGTATTTAAAAAGAAAGAAGTTCAGGAAGAGGAGTAATTTGAGTAAAAATTTCCTGTAAAAAGCAGATGGTGTCATATGAAAAAGCGCATGTACAGTAAAAACAGATCGTCGGAAAGATGATTTTACTGTATATGCGCTTTTCAGTACATGATAATAAAATGTTCGCGGAGCGTGTATTCTATATTTAAAAGCAACAGCTTCGCGGAAACATTTGGTTAAAACATAATTTTGGATCTATTCTTTAACAGTCTGGCTCCATTTACGATCAGAAGAATCCCGGCGGTGATTCCACCTGCAAGGACACAGATACCAACTGCCAGTGTGGAAGCTCCGGCAGAACCCATTGTCTTATAAATTTTCTCGTCCATCTTATATGCCCCCTTTGTTTGGATTTCTCATATTCCTAATGTATATTATTCTATCATTATTCTCATGAATATACAAACCCAGATTAAAAAATATCTGCTAAAAATTACAGTTTATCAGGTGCCCAGTCACCGAGAACCAGTTCTTTTGCAAAATATCCGGCTTGTTGTTCATTCAGATTTTGAACAAAATCAGCCCGGTCAGAAAGCGGACGGTAGTCAGAGGTGGCAGGGAAACTTGCGTATTCGGCATAATATACTGTGTCATGTGTATTTTCGCGGTTCCAGTCATGAAAACCGGCGGGATGGATATGCGCACCAAGTTCACAGGAAATCAGGATCGTTTTTGCATAGTCGCGCCATGGTCTGCCAAGATAGACGGAACCGGCAGGACAGTCTTTGGAGATGAACCGGCAGTCGGAAAAAATGTAGCCGTATTCCTGGCCTTCCGGTGTGGAGGCGGCAGTTACATAACCCTGGATAGGAGGGAGTGTATAATTTTTCTGAACCATATCTGAATTGGAATGACACAGTGCAGATGTATCACAACCGGAATCATGCAGGGTGGATGTAGTGGAAACTAAATCGGACTGTGCAGATGTTTTTGTGCGCAGCAGGGATTCTAAGGTACAGTGTTCAAAATATGCGGTGGCGCTTCCAAAAATAAAATCAATATCGCCGCAGATATAGCAGTTTTTATAATATTGTCTGCCATTGATACGCGGGGCAAACTGTTTTGGACCGATGAAACCGCCAGGCTGTCGTTCCTTTTCGGGAAGCGGTCCGGTAAAAAGTGTGTCCTGATGGCCGAGAAGGCGGCAGGAATCGATCATAAGACGGTCCCCGTCGGCATAGAGAGCGATCGCCTGTCCGTGTGTTGCGGAATCCCCGGAGGCATTTTCGATGGTGAGATGCTGGAGCGTTACATCATGTGTATCGATAAAGAGGGTATAAGTGCGGAATGTACCGCGCTTACTGCCATCTTCCATCAGATCCAGGGCATAATCATCATAGCTGATGACGGTGTGAGCACTGCTTTCGCCCATTCCGCGAAGTGTGATATATGGTTTATTTATGGTTAGTTTTTCATGGTAAATGCCCGGTGCAATTTCAATGATAACAGGTGTTGTGTTATTAGCAGGAATTTGTGCAAGGGCAGAGCCGATGGAGGAAAAATGTTCCGGGTTGTCGGAAACATGAAGTATTTTTTGCATGGGAAAAGCCTTTCTTTGTTTCTTAATATTTTCTGAGGATAGTATAACACAGATATTGCCTGGTTGAAATTGGGAAAGAGGATGATTATAATGGAAAGTAAAATAGGAAAAAAGTACGGTGGGAGGAGATTATGGAACTCAGTTATAAAGAAATCAGAGCACAGATCTGTGATGTGTGCCATAAGATGTGGCAGCTTGGATGGGTTGCGTCGAATGACGGAAATGTGTCGGTAAAACTTTCCGATGGCACATTTTTAGCAACGCCGACCGGCGTGTCAAAAAGTATGGTAACACCGGAAATGATCGTGCATATAAATAAAGCAGGAGAGATGATCGAAACTGTGGACGGGTACCGCCCGTCGTCCGAAATGCGGATGCATTTCAGATGTTATGAAGAACGCGAAGATGTCGGGGCGGTATTACATGCACATCCTCCGGTTGCAACGGGATTTGCCGTGGCAGACATTCCGCTCGATGAGTATTCCATGATCGAGACTGTGCTCGCACTTGGTTCAGTGCCGATTGCGCCTTATGCGACACCTTCCACAGATGAGGTGCCGGATGCCATTACCCCGTATCTGCAGGAACATGATGCGATCCTGTTAAAAAATCATGGAGCGGTAACAGTTGGAGCCGATGTTTATACGGCATATTACCGGATGGAAACGTTAGAGCAGTTTGCAAAAATAACACTGACGGCACATCTGCTCGGAGGTGCAAAAGAAATTGACCGGGAAAATATCGACCGGCTTGTGGATCTTAGAAACAATTATTATAAAATGAGTGGAAAACATCCGGGGTATAAGAAATATAGTGGTGAGTCGCATTTTGCTCCGCAAAACAAGGAGGATCGCAGATGAGTACAGGCAGACATAAACAGGAACGCGGCGTTGGGCTGCAGCCATTGGATGAGATCAATGGATATCAGGTACGTCCGGGTTTTTATAACAGAGATGGTGCGACAGCAACCACAAGAGGTGTCAGCTTTACGATCCATTCCTTTGGTGCGACGGCATGTTATCTTCTGTTGTTCCGGCCGCAGGAAAAAGAGCCGTATGTGACCCTAAAATATCCGGAGGCTTATCATATTGGAAACACATATTCCATGTTCGTTTTTGGATTGAAAATCGAAGAGTTTGAATATGCGTTCCAGTTGGACGGACCTTATGATGAGAAGAAGGGATTATTATTTAAGAAAGAAAATGTTCTGCTTGATCCGTATGCGAGGGCAGTAACGGGACAGCGTAACTGGGGAGAGCGCCCGGAAGGCGGAGCGGATTTTATTTATCACGCAAGGGTTGTGGAAAACAATTTTGACTGGGGAGATATCCGTCCGACGGAGCATCCGTTTGAGGATCTTGTTATTTATGAGATGCATGTGAGGGGATTTACAAAAGATGCATCATCGGGTGTAACACCGGGGGCAGAAGGCACTTATGAGGGACTGCGCCAGAAGATCCCGTATTTGAAGGATCTGGGAGTGAATGCAGTCGAGCTGATGCCGATTTTTGAGTTTGATGAGATGGAAAGCACCAGAGTGGTAGACGGAGAGCGCTTGTATAATTACTGGGGCTATAATACAGTCTGTTTTTTTGCGCCCAATACCAGTTATACCTCGGTGGTGGAACATAACCACGAGGGCGATGAGTTAAAAGAACTGATCTACGAGCTAAAGGAAAATGGAATCGAAGTTATCCTGGATGTTGTATTTAACCACACGGCAGAGGGAAATGAACATGGTCCATGTTTTTCTTTTAAGGGAATTGATAATGATATTTATTATATCCTGACACCGGATGGATACTATTATAATTTCAGTGGCTGTGGCAATGTCATGAACTGTAATCATCCGGCAGTAAGACGTTTTATCATTGACTGTCTGCGATACTGGGTAACGGAGTATCGTGTCGATGGTTTCCTGTTTGATCTGGCATCCATTTTAACCCGCGATGAAAAAGGGACACCGATGGCAGATCCGCCATTGCTTCAGGCGATTGCATGTGATGCCATTCTTGGAAAGGTCAAACTGATCGCGGAGGCATGGGATGCGGGTGGTCTCTATCAGGTTGGAAGTTTTCCGTCATGGAACCGATGGTCAGAATGGAATGGAAGATACCGTGATGATATCCGTCAGTTTTTAAAAGGTACGGATGGTATGGCAGGAACAGCAATCACGCGTATCACCGGTTCAAAAGATCTTTATCCGGAGCACCGCGGAGACAGTGCATCCGTTAATTTTGTCACCTGTCATGATGGATTTACATTGTATGATCTGTATGCCTATAATACGAAGCACAATGAGAAAAACGGCTGGAATAATTCGGATGGTGATAACAACGGAAACAGCTGGAACTGTGGAGCAGAGGGAGAGACAGATGATCCGCAGATCGAAGGACTGCGTCTTAGAATGGTAAAAAATGCATGTGCAACCTTAATGTGCAGCAGGGGACCTGCCATGTTTTATGCGGGAGATGAATTTTGTAATACACAGTTTGGCAATAATAATGCCTACTGCCAGGATAATATCATTTCCTGGCTTGACTGGACCAGACTGGAGAAATATCAGGAGATCCATGATTTCTTCCGGTATATGATCGCATTTCGCGAAAAATATCCGATTTTGCGCCGCTCCACGAAAAAAGCGCTCTGCGGCCTACCGGAGATCAGTATCCACAATGGTTTCCCGTGGAATGGGGGTACGGATTATACCAGTAAACTGATCGGTATCATGTATGCCGGCAGGGATGACGCGGATACCAGGGATGATATCATTTTCTATGGAATGAATGCATACTGGGAAACACTTGTGATGCAGCTTCCGGAACTGCCGAACAATCTGCAGTGGAAGATCTGTGTCAATACAAACATAGAGTATGAGGATGGAAAAGATGTGGAGGCACAGACCGAGTTTTATTATAAAAAAACATTGAAAGTTCCGCCGAGAAGTGTGGTTATTTTAGTGGCAGAATAGTGTGGGACATAAAAATGCGGCGGGTTACAGCCACCCGCCGTCTAATGTAATGATCTGCCCGGTCAGGTATTCATTTCCTGTGGCAAGCTGTACTGCTAGATGGGCAGTCTCCTCCGGCGTTCCAAATCTTCCTGCCGGGATCTCATCTGCAAGTTCTGCGCGTTCTTCTTCGGAAAAACAGGCATTCATCTGCGTATCAATGACACCACAGGCGATCGCGTTGACCTGGATATTGCTCGGTGCAAGTTCTTTTGCAAGTGCTTTTGTAAAGGAATTGATGCCGCCTTTGCATGCGGAATAAGCAACTTCACAGGAGGCACCGGCAATGCCCCAGACGGAAGAGATATTGATGATTTTTCCTTTCTTTTCGTGCACCATATGTGGGATTGCGAGCCGGCTGGTGGAAAAGACGGATGTGAGGTTTGTGGAGACAATGCGGTTCCAGTCATCGATCGACATATCCGTCAGCAGCCCGATATAGGAAATACCGGCATTGTTGATGAGGACATCCACTCCACCGAAGCGTTCTGTGATCTGTTCAAATAATTGTTCGACATATTCAAAGGAAGAAATATCGCCCACGCTGGCGAGCACTTCCGTGTGAAAAGTTTCTTCCAGTTCTTTTTTGAAATTTAAAAGTTCCTGTTCTGATCTGGAACAGGTAATGATCAGCCGGTCACCCTCTGCGGCAAATGCGGATGCAATCGCGCGTCCGATTCCACGGGAGGCACCGGTAACTAGTACGGTTCTATTCATAAAAATCTCCATTCTTGTCCGTTACTGGAACATTTCCAGTTTGTGTTTACGCTATATTTGTATATTTTTTTATGTTCATTCTAATACATAGTATTTTGACTCATTTATGATGCCATTTGCCGTTTGTCAATCATGCAGGCATGTTGACTCACTTGCGCTCATTATATCATGTGCAAAAACAGCACATGATCCAATTCACCGTTCGTCAATCATACGAGCATGTTGACTCACTTGCGCTCATTATATCATGAAGCAATGCTTCATGATCGTGATCTACACTCGCTTCGCTCGGCAGTCTTATTATATCATGAATAAATCAATGAAACAATTTCAATGAAAATCTAAATGAAATTAAAATTGTAGATTTACAGGGAAACAGCACTGTGTTAGAATTATTGCATAAAAATAATAGTATTGGAGGACTTATTTTGTGCTATATCAACGAATGATGAAGGAAAAACAAAAAGTGGAGGATCGGATCAATGACTTACAAAGCCAGATTGACGTGCTTCCATCAGGTACATTTTTCTGTACGAGAAATAATAAGTACTATAAGTGGTATTATACCGATAAGGGTAAAACAAAATACATTCCCAAAAGTGAACGAAAACTTGCGGAACAACTGGTAAAACGAAAATATTTAGAGAGCAGGCTGCGAAAATTTAAGCAGGAGGAGAAAAGGATAGATATTTATCTGAAGCAATATAGCTTAGATGAATTTTCTTCATATCATGTAGAGGAACATCCAGAGTTGCAGAAACTTTTGTCAGGAGTCTATGTACCGTTAAAGCAAGAACTGGATGAGTGGGTAAATGCTTCTTACACAAACAATCCGAAAGAACCACAAAAATTGATACATAAAACCATTCCCGGAATTCTGGTCCGGTCAAAATCTGAAGCTTTAATCATAAATGCGTTATTCGAACACAAAATCCCATTTCGTTATGAATGTTTATTACAGATTCAAAATGTTAGTATATATCCGGATTTCACCATCCGTCATCCTGTTACAGGTGAAGTGTATTATTGGGAACATTTTGGAATGATGGATAATGAAAATTATGCTCATAATGTATATTCAAAGTTACAGTTGTATCAGTCGGCGGGAATTATTCCCTCGATGCAGTTGCTCACAACTTTTGAAACCAGGCAGAATCCTTTAGATTATGAGTATGTAGAACTACTGATTCAATATTATTTTACATGAACAATGTATAGGTATTCAAATGGGCGAAAGGTATATATATCAGAAACCAATAGTCCGAAATTTTATTGAATTATAGTATTTTTCAATCAAAATGGGTGAAAATTAGGTCGAAATACTTAAAATAGTCCATGAAAACGAAAAAACGAGGGCTATTTTGATGTTAAATGAAGAAATTCACCCATTTTGAAAATAAAAGAGGAGGATACATGAAAAAATGGGCAAAATATATGAATGCGGAAAAAATAACCCAAAACATAAGCAATGAAGTGGGAGAACGGGCGAAATACACGAACGCTGAAAAAAATAGCCCATAACATATAAGACGGCTGCAGATAGTTGGATAAAGAAAACGGGTGGATCTGCTTAATGTAATAAAAGTGTAGCCCATCATGGTATTTAGTATAAACTGATATGAATAGTAATGTGTAAAAAGAAACAGCATGTTTTTACAGGATTAAATTTCATAGAAGGGTAGAATTTAACTCTGCAAGTGAGTTTAAGAGAAAAATTTGAAAAAATATAAAATTAGGTATGGACATTTCCGTAGAGATGTGATAATATAATCAAGCACGATTCAAGACAACTTGATTACGGCGCGTGGCTCAGCTTGGTAGAGCGCTGCGTTCGGGACGCAGAGGTCGCAGGTTCAAATCCTGTCGCGCCGACTATGAGATGGGAAGCCGTCAATCCTTGAGAGATCATGGGTTGGCGGTTTTTTTTTGTTTAAAATATATTCCCTATTTGTCATATCTATGTTATAATAAAAAATGTAACCGCTTACATAACGAGAAAAGAAGGGGGATTTCATAAATGAAGAAAAAAACAAGTCTTAGTGCGAAGCTGATCGCAGCGTTTATGGCTGCGATTCTTGGAAGTGTTTTGATCTGTGCACTTCTGACACACAGTAAAGTAGAGAGCGTGTTAAACAGTAACATGCAGCTTACGAGTGAGCAGACACTAAACAGTGCGATGACAAGTCTGCAGACATATGAGAAAACGATCAGTATACCGGTGGATCTTTTGACGAGAAAAGACAGTATCAAACAGCTTTTGCTTGAGCCGGAAAACTATGATAAATATATTGACAATGTAAACGACGAACTGGTTGCAGCCTGTAAAGTCGTAAATGGTTCGGTGCGTGCCTATTATGCTTTAAATGATGGCAGAACAATCACCGGATGGGTACAATACGAAGCTGACGGTTCAAAGACAGCGATGAACACGGTGGAAAATAAAGACCTTTCCGGGAAAGAATGGTACACCGCATGTCAGGGAAGAAAAGCAAAAGTAAATTCTATTTTCAGCTATATCACTGCGCCGTATGTGGATGAAGAAACCGGGGAGCAGATCATTACGGTATGTCAGGAAGTAAAATATAAAGATGTTGTCCAGGGCGTTGTTGCGATGGATATTGATGCATCTGCACTGGCAGACTATGTGGAAAATATCAGACTTTTAAATACGGGATTTGTTATGCTGGTAGATGAGCAGGGAAATATCGTGGTTGACAGCGAAAGTAATACTTTTGCAGATGGTACAGTTGCTGACCTCGAATTTTTTGCTCCGTTAACAGAAGAATTAGATAAACTCGAAGAACAGAAAGCACAGCTGGAGGAAAATGAAGATCCGGCAGCGGATGATATCGTATTGCAGGCATCTTATACCATGCGTGCAGAGGGAAGGGACTGTGCCATTACGGCGATGACAGACCGCATTACCGGATGGAGACTGCTCGGCTGTATCAGTGATCAGGAAAACCAGAAGAACCTGATCAACATTAACATAGGAACGTTGATGGCCGGTGTGATCGGTCTGATCTTTGGATGTGTGATCGCAGTCCTGACAGCGCTCAGTTTTAACCGCGAGATCAAAAAACTCCAGAATGCGACACATCGTGTGGCGGGCGGTGATTTTTCCGAGAAGATCAAAGTTACCAGAAGCGATGAGTTTGGTGTGCTTGAGACGAACTTTAACGGTATGATGGATGATGTGTCCGGACTGATCCATGCAGTCGAGGATAAATCAAACCATATTCTTGAAGTTGCAGGAGGCATCTCAGAAGTCGCTGGAAATACAAAAACAACGATCGAGCAGGTAACACAGGCAATCGACAGTGTGGCGCAGGGTGCGGTAAAACAGGCGGAAAGTACACAGGAAGCCAACACGGAAGTAGAGCATTTAAAGAACAGCTTAGATGAGACAAAAGAATATGTTTCCGGCATGAATGGAATGACAGAAAAGGCAAATGAAGTCAGCACCGAGGGAATTGAGAGTGTAAAAGATCTGATTGAAAAATCAGGAAAAACAGCTGAAAAATCAAAAGTTTCGTTAGAGGTTATGAATGAGATGGTTGAGAGTATTGATAAGATTTTTTACATATCGGATACGATCGCAGACATCACATCCCAGACGAACCTGTTGTCGTTAAATGCAAGTATTGAGGCAGCAAGAGCCGGAGAGATGCAGAGATTTCGCTTTAAAAAATAAAAACCCCTGTTCTGCCTGTGAATTCCAGGC
>OGHC01000685.1_pt1 | contig 20895 bp, 19 predicted proteins | sample 1571381 | NCBI WGS metagenome assembly OGHC01 (sample SAMEA2581945, study PRJEB24529) | metagenome | biome: Human gut stool | place: China | collected 2011 | reverse complement strand
GGGTGATACGCTGTTTTGTCTCAGTGCTGGCAGAACTGATTTTCCCGGAGGCAGCACAAAGGAGCTTTTCGAGTCTCTTAAAAGGCTGCGCGATTTGTCGGGCGATTATACGGTCTGTCCGGGGCATAACAAGGCAACAACCTTGGACTTTGAACGCAAAAATAACAGATATATGAGGGCGCTTTGATGAAGCTTCTTATAATTGGGCATAAATATCAGTATGAGATGTTAAAGCTCACTCAGATATTTTACCCGAATACAAAAATCGACCTGCTGTTTTCGTCTGCAGATACAGGCGATGACGAAACGGTAATCACAACCGAACTCACAAAAGATAATATTACCGTGTCGTTTGCCGAGCAAAAAAAGCAAAAGGTTCTCACCAAACCGCGTCCCGAAAAAGAGGACGAAGAGCGGTGTATGGCATCTATGCTTTTTTCGCTGCTCTGTGAAAACACGGGATATATCCCTAAGTGGGGAATGCTCACGGGCATAAGACCGTCTAAGCTCTTCCGGGGATTTGCCGATAAGTACGGCGAGGAAAAGGCGAAAAAAATATTCACGGACGACTATTTCGTTTCAAAGCAAAAGACCGGTCTTACGGCAAGCGTTGCCTCGGCTGAGGAAAAAACAATCGCTCTGTCGCGCCCCGATTCTTTCAGCCTTTACGTCGCAATACCGTTCTGCCCGTCGCGGTGCAGTTACTGCTCATTTGTATCGCATTCAACGGAAACAGAGAGTGCAAAGAAAACAATTCCCGAGTATGTTAAGCTCTTATGTGAGGAGCTTCGCATAACGGGCAAAATCGCAAAAGAAGCAAAGCTCAGGCTTGAAAGTGTATACTTCGGCGGCGGAACGCCCACATCGCTGTCGGCCTCTCAGCTTACTATGCTGTTTGACGCCGTCAGAGAAAATTTTGACCTGTCAACATGCAGGGAGTACACCGTTGAAGCCGGCAGACCCGATACGATAACGGAAGAAAAGCTGCTTGCGATTAAAAACGGCGGCGCCGGCAGAATCAGCATAAATCCCCAGACCTTCAGCGACGAGGTTCTCAAAAATATCGGCAGGCGTCATTCTGCAAAGCTTACGAGGGAGAAATTCCTTGAGGCGCGCTCAATAGGGTTTGACAATATAAATACCGATCTTATAGCGGGGCTGCCCGGCGACACCTACGAGGGCTTTTGCGATTCGCTTACCAAAACACTCGAGCTCTCACCCGAAAACATAACGGTACATACGCTCGCTCTAAAGCGCGCGTCAAATCTCGGCACGGAAATAGGCAAGGTCAACACCGAAAACGGCGCCGCGGCAGATAAAATGCTCGATTTCGCCTACGGCTTGCTCACCGGTAACGGCTATTTCCCATATTATATGTACCGTCAGTCCAAAACCCTGAATAATCTTGAAAACACGGGGTATGCGAAAAAGGGCAGAGAGTGCCTCTATAATATCTTTATGATGGAGGAGTGCCACAGCATATTTGCGGTTGGAGCAGGAGCCGTCACGAAGATATGTATTCCCGAAAAAAACGAGATAAAGCGAATATTCAATTTCAAATATCCGTATGAATATATTTCGAGGTTCGATATTATAAAGGAGCGGAAAAACGAGATATCCGCTCTGCTGACAAAATCGAAAGAGTAGGCTTTGATATGTCAAATCTTCACAACACAATAGAATACATAAATTCGCTGTCTCAAAGCGACCCAAAGGAGCTTATAGACAGAAGTGAGCAGAGATTTAAAAATATTATCAGAGATGTGTCGGATAAGGTAGAAAACGATTCGGGACTTCAGGTGGTTATGCTCGCGGGACCCTCCGCGTCGGGAAAGACCACAACGGCGCAAAAGCTTGCCGAGGAATTCACAAGGCGCGGTATGAAAACATACCGTGTTTCACTTGATGATTTTTATCTTGACAGAACCGATATCCCGGGCTACAGCGAGGGTAAACCCGACTACGAAACCGTGTTTGCGCTTGATTTACCGCTTATAGATAAGTGTATAAACAGCCTTTTGCGCGGTGAGACAACGGTTATGCCGATGTTCGATTTCGTGTCGGGTAAGCGCAAGGACGAGAGCTATGAAATAACTCTCGGCAAAAGCGACGCCATTGTTGTGGAGGGTCTTCATGCGCTCAATCCGATAATTACCGATAAGCTCCCGCACGAGAGAATACTTAAAATATATATCAGCGTGTCGTCGCGTATATATGACGAAAACAATAAGATAATTCTAAATAAGCGCAACATGCGTTTTATAAGACGAATGGTGCGCGATTACAATTTCAGGGGCAGCTCGGTTGAAAATACATATGAGCTTTGGGATAACGTCCGCAGCGGCGAAGACAAATATCTGTTCCCGTATTCGGGGCTTGCCGATATGCGTATAAATTCGATACATCTTAGTGAGCCGTGCCTGTTTAAAGAGACGGCTTTAAATCTTCTTCGCAATGCCGAGCTTGACGGCGAACGTGCAAAGGATGCCTCAAGGCTTATAAGAGCTCTTGAAAAATTCAATTCCATATCTCCGGATATGGTGCCGGAAACATCGTTGCTGCGCGAATTTTTGGGATAATTTATTGACTAAACCGACATAAAATGATATTCTATCTTTTACTGCAAAATATGAGGTGATTGTCAGTTGGCGCAAAAAAAGAGAAAAAGCCAGTCGCTTTTAAACGGCGCGCTCGTTTTGAGCGTCTCGACGCTGCTTGTTAAAATTATAGGCGTTATCTATAAGATACCCATTTCCAATATGATGGGCGCGGTAGGTCGCGGCTATTTTGACTCGGCATACAACCTTTACATACCGATATATACCATTTCAATGGCGGGTCTTCCCGTTGCTGTTTCAAAAATGGTGTCGCAGCACGTGGCTCTCGGCAGATACCGAGATGTGCGTATGATTTTTCGCGTGTCGGCAAGGCTGTTTACGTTTACGGGTATTCTCGGCACGGTGCTTCTTCTCATTTTTGCATATCCTTATGCTCTCATAGCAAAGACAAATGAAGTAATCCCCGCCATTATTGCCATAACTCCGTCTATATTCTTCTGCTGTATGATGTCGATATATCGCGGATACTATAACGGACTTCGCAATATGAACCCCACAGCTATCTCGCAGGTTATAGAGGCAATAGGCAAAATGATATTCGGTATTGCTGCGGCAAAGCTGACCATAACATACGGTTATTCGCAGTTTGAGTCGGGTGCTAAGGTGTTCGGAAAGGTATGCGCGACCGAATCCGAGGCTATGAGCGCCATTTACCCTTATGCGGCAGCGGCAGCGGCCGTAGGCGTTACCATGGGTACCGTTATCGGTATGATATACATGATAATCATGCACAAGGCGAAGGGCGACGGCATAACGCGCACCGAAATAGTCAATTCGCCGCGTCCGGTAAACAGCGGAGCCATTGCAAAAACGCTTGTGGCGATTGCGATTCCCGTAGTTACGTCGTCCATAATTTTCAGCCTTACAAATCTTATAGACGCCATAACCATACAAAACAGGCTTGACGGCGTTATTTCAAATAACCTTGACCTTATAAAGAGTATATATGCCACGCAGATAGCCGAGGCTCACGTTCTTGACGCCGACCTGAAGGATTTCCTTTACGGTGCATATACGCTCTCTCTTGACTTTAAAAACCTTATTCCGTCCATAACCACAACTCTCGGCGTCAGCGCCATACCGGCACTTTCGGCGGCTTATGCCGTTAAAGATAAGCGTGCGCTGAAGTCGTCGGTAGAGTCCGTTTTAAGAGTGGGTATGATAATATCGCTTGCCTCCGGTATAGGTATGGGCGTTTTGGCGGAGCCGATACTTCGTATGTTTTACGAGAACGGCAAATCCGCACCCGCCATATCAATAGCCGCGCCTATAATGGCGGCTTACGGCTACACCATTTTCCTGATGGCAATTTCCCAGCCCATGACTAATATGCTTCAGGCTGTCGGCAAAGCAAACGTTCCCGTTAAATCGCTGACTGTCGGAGCCGTTGTCAAGGTAGTGGCAAACTACATTTTCATAGGCATACCGTCCATCAATATCAACGGAGCGGTCATAGGTACCGTTTTGTGCTATCTCATTGTGGTGATATATAACTATATAGCACTTATTAAGGCGACTAAGGTCAAAGTCAACCTTATGTCGGTTGTGGTAAAGCCGCTTATCAGTTCGGTTCTTTGCGGCGTGGCTGCATACTGTGCATATGGCATATTCTATAAGATATTGCCTCAGAGACTTTTCCATGGATATTCGTTTGCTAATATAACCGCAACATTGATTGCCGTAGTCGCAGCCATAATTGTCTATGTTATTTCCATGCTGCTTATCGGAGGGCTTGCAAAGGACGATATAATTATGATGCCCAAGGGAGAAAAAATTGCCAAAAAGCTTGCAAAATATGGATTTATAGAGTAAAATACAAAGGAAGGCTTATTAAAAATGGCGGTTGATTTTGAGTTTAAATCAAAATACAATGTTGATGACCTTTTAAGCATTATGCGCATACTCCGTGAACCGGGCGGATGTCCTTGGGATATGGAGCAGACTCATGAGTCGATAAAAAAGAACTTTATCGAAGAGACCTATGAGGTTGTTGAGGCCATCGACAAAAAGGATAAGGAGCTTTTGTGCGAGGAGCTCGGCGATGTTTTAATGCAGGTCGTGTTCCATGCGGAGATGGAGAGGGAAAACGGCTCGTTTGATTTCTCCGATGTTGCGGACGGTGTCTGCAAAAAGCTGATAGAGCGTCATCCGCACGTTTTCGGCGATACCGAGGTTTCGTCCACGGACGAGGTTTTAAGTAATTGGGACGCCATTAAGTCTAAGTCGAAAAAGCGCAAAACCGTTACCGATAAAATGCTGTCCGTTCCGAGAGAGCTTCCGGCACTTATGCGTGCACAGAAGCTTCAGGAAAAGGCGAGCAAGGTGGGCTTCGATTGGCCCGATGTGAGCGGTGCGATAGACAAAATAGACGAAGAGAGCGCCGAATTCAAAGCCGCTGTAAAAAACGGCGACAGCGAAAATGCGTTTGAGGAGCTCGGCGATTTACTGTTTTCGGCAGTCAATGCAGCACGTTTCATAAGTGTTGATGCCGAAGAGGCTCTTACCCGTTCATCCGATAAATTCCTGTCTCGCTTTGCGACGGTGGAACGCCTTGCAAAAGAGCGGAATATCAATATGGAAAAGTCCTCTATCACGGAGCTTGATAAGCTTTGGGACGAGGCAAAATTAAATTCAGCTTTCTGTTCGCACGCCGAGGGCGAAGCGACGGATAAATAAAACATTGTAAAAACGGAGGAAAACAAAATGAATAAGACAGAACTTATCGCAGCAGTTGCTGAAAAGACCGACCTCTCTAAGAAAGACGCTGACGCAGCAGTATCGGCAGTTCTCGGTGCTATAACCGACGCTCTTAAAGCAGGCGACAAGATTCAGCTCGTTGGCTTCGGTACCTTCGAGGTTCGCAACCGTGCAGCTAAGCAGGGTCGCAATCCGAGAACAGGCGAGACCATGACCGTTCCCGCTTCCAAGGTTCCGGCTTTCAAAGCAGGTAAAGCTCTTAAAGACGCTGTTGCCGAATAATTAAGGCTTAATAAGAAATTTACCCACCGCAAAAAGCGGTGGGTTTTTCTTTTGCTTTGTATATTTTCTGTTCTTTAGGCGTGCAAACGGTTATTCCTCCATCTGTTTGCCGAGAAAAGACGCCGCAACAGCTACCAGTTTGCGCTCCGTCTCAGAGGGAAGAGAACCGTCGGAATTTAAAAGCAGCACAACGCAGCCCGAAACGTCGCCGCTGCCTATTATCGGATAAGCTACCGCTGCTTCACGGCTCATTCCGCTTATCGGGTAAATAGGCTCTTCATCGGCAGATGCGGTATAGTTGGTTCTGCTTTCCATGAGTGTTTCAAGTTCCGACGATATTCTTCTCTCAAGATATTCTTTTTTTGATATTCCCGAAACGGAAATCACGTGGTCACGGTCCGTTATTATAACAGGCAAGTCGGTAGCTCTGCAAAGCACCTCGGCATATTGGTCGGCAAATTCGGACAGCTCACCAATCGGCGAGTATTTTTTAAAGATAACTTCTCCGTCCGACGCCGTAAATATTTCGAGCGGGTCACCCTCTCTGATACGCATTGTTCTGCGAATTTCCTTAGGAATGACAACTCTGCCGAGATCGTCTATTCTACGCACTATTCCTGTCGCTTTCATAAATTTTGCTCCTTAAAACTTTGTTACTTTTATAGTTTTTCAAACAGTTTTAAAATTATACCGTTTGTTGTTTCAACCTAAACCGATTTATAATTTTTTATTTTTTATGGGCGCTCGGATGGCTGAATAGCATGTATACAGCCGTCAACTGTTTAACACGGTAAATATATATTAAACAGTTGACAATAAAAGTGCGGCTGTGCTAACATTATATAATTAAAAAATATAAAAATAAACGAACTGTTATAATGTCGAAGTTAGTCAAAACTAACACGCTGCGGAGGACCAAAATGACTCTTGATATGTTGAAAAACGGCGAAACGGCCGTAATCAAAACGGTTGGCGGCGAGGGTGCGCTGAGACTGCGATTCCTTGATATGGGGCTTATTCCGCATACGGCCGTCACTCTTCAAAAGACCGCGCCCATGGGCGACCCGATAGAAATAAGGGTCAGGGGATATGAATTGACGCTCAGGAAGGCGGACGCGAAGCTTATAGAGGTAGAAAAAGCATAAAGCTTTTAATTCGGAAAGGTCAAGGATAATAAATGATATTTGCACTTGCAGGAAATCAAAACTGCGGTAAAACAACACTTTTTAATGCGTTGACAGGCTCAAATCAGCACGTCGGAAATTTTCCGGGCGTTACGGTTGACCAAAAAATGGGAAGCATAAAGGGGGCAAAAAACTGCTCCGTCGTCGACCTTCCCGGTATCTATTCAATAAGACCGTATACACAAGAGGAGATAGTTTCGCGAGACTTTATACTCGACGGCAAGCCCGACGGGATAATCAATATAGTTGACGCCACAAATATTGAGCGAAATCTCTATCTGACCTTGCAGCTTTTGGAACTGAACCTGCCTATGGTTCTGGCACTGAATATGATGGACGAAGTCAGGGCAAACGGCGGAACGGTCAATGTCAAAAAGCTCAGCGAGAGCCTCGGCATACCGGTAATTCCGATAAGTGCCGCAAAAAACGAAGGTGTTTCGGAGCTTGCGGATAAAATGGTATATGTCGCAAAAAATCGTATTTTGCCGAAAAGAATAGATTTTTGCTCAGACGGCCCCGTACACCGCTGCATTCACTCGGTAGCCCACGTGATAGAGGATCATGCGCGAAACATCTCGGTCCCTCCGAGATTTTGCTCCACAAAGCTCATAGAGGGCGACGAATATTTTGCCGACAAGCTTGAGCTTGATAAAAACGAACGAGAGCTTATTGAGCACAGCGTTGTGGAAATGGAGCATGATACCGGTCTTGACCGTAATGCGGCTCTTGCCGATATGCGATATACGTTTATCGAAAAGGCGGTTTCCGAGTCGGTGGTTAAGTGCCGTGAAAGCCGTGAACATAAACGAAGCGTGAAAATAGATAAAATACTCACGGGAAAATACACGGCGCTGCCGGTGTTTTTCGGTGTAATGTTCCTTGTATTTTGGCTCACCTTTAACGTAATAGGCTCGCGCCTTTCGGATCTGCTGTCACTCGGAATTGACGCGCTGACGGACATATGCGACAGGGGGCTTACCGCATACGGCATAAATCCCATAGTACACAGCCTTATTATTGACGGTATATTCGCCGGAGTCGGAAGCGTTTTGAGCTTTTTGCCTATAATAGTTACGCTGTTTTTCTTCCTGTCAATTCTCGAAGACACGGGCTATATGGCGCGCGTCGCTTTCGTTATGGATAAGCTTCTCAGAAAAATAGGCCTTTCGGGCAGAAGCTTTGTTCCGATGCTCATAGGCTTCGGCTGCTCCGTACCTGCGATAATGGCGACGAGGACTCTCTCGTCAGACCGTGACCGCAAAATGACTATTCTTTTGACTCCGTATATGAGCTGTTCCGCAAAAATACCGATATATGCCGTGTTTACGGCGGCATTTTTTACAAAATACCGCGCGCTTGTTATGATAGGACTTTATGCCACGGGTATACTTCTCGGCATAATTGTTGCGCTGATATTAAAAAGGACGGCCTTCCGCGGCGAACCCGTACCGTTTGTAATGGAGCTCCCGAATTACCGTATGCCATCGCCGAAAAGCGTCTTTTTACTGCTTTGGGAAAAAGCGCGTGATTTCCTGCAGAGAGCATTCACCGTAATATTTATTGCGACGATAATAATTTGGTTCTTACAGTCGTTTGATACAAGACTCAATGTTGTGGACGACAGCGCGGACAGCCTGCTTGCCATGATAGGTAAATTTATAGCACCGATATTTAAGCCGCTCGGCTTCGGTGACTGGCGAGCCGTAACGGCGCTTATATCGGGCTTTACCGCAAAAGAAGCCGTTGTAAGTACGCTGTCTGTTCTTATGAATACGGGCACGGCGCAGCTCGGCTCGGTTCTTCCGAGCCTGTTTACGGGGCTTTCGGCTGTCAGCTTCCTTGTGTTTACCCTTTTGTATACACCGTGCGTTGCGGCTGTTGCCACCATTAAAAAGGAACTCGGCTCACGCATTAAAACAGTCGGCGTTGTATTTATGCAGTGCGCCGTCGCGTACATAGCGTCATTTATAGTTTACAGCGTCGGAGGCCTTTTTGTATGAATACCGCCGACATTGTGATTATCTGCATTTTGGCGGCGGCTGTGGCGGCGGCAACGGCCTTTATAGTCAGGCGCCGCAAAAAAGGCAAGTGTATAGGTTGCTCCGGCAATTGTGCCGCTTGCGCCGCATCGTCAAACAACAAAAACGCCGATTTAAAAAAGCTTTGACCGATAATAAAAAAGGAACTGTAAAAACAGCGGTTTTTAGCCGTGTGCTGATAAGACAGTAATTTAAGAAAATTAAAAAATCGGCATCTGCTAAGCAGGATTGGACAACAAAACAGGCGGCACTCAACTTCGGTTGGGTGTTGTCTGTTTTTGTGCGTTTAAGGGTTGAAAATCACTTATTTTCTGCTCTGTGATGCATTGTTAAAAGACGGGCATATCTGACTTCATTTATTCGTTTGATTTGGTTTGAAAGCGTGAAAATTGCTATTATTCAGCAAATCGACTACACGAATTAAAGAAGCACAATCGGGTGAAAGATTTTCGTTCTGTGGCAAAGTTTTTTTCGAAAACCACAACAACCATGTTTTGGTTGCCAAAACAAGTGAGAACATTCTTTCTTACGTACTATTTGAGCATTTTTCTTGAACTAATTGTAACTTATTCTTAAAACCTCTTGACAAGAAAACTTGGAATTACTATAATGTGTAATAGTACAATAAAACTTGGAATGGTGCTGAGTATGAATAACGAAAAGATATTAGAAGCCGCACGCAAAAACAAAAATAGAGGCAAAGAATTTGAACAAAAGGAATCTACTCGTAGTAGCCTTTTGGGCACTCTCGTTGCCTTGCTTGTTGGTATAGGCTTGTTTTTGCTGGAATATTTCATCAATAATTCTGTGAACATAGGACTTATTGCGGTTGGAATGACTGCTTCGGGGGTACAGTCGCTTTACGAGGGGCTTAAAGTCAGGAAACTTTATCTAACTGTAATCGGTGCAATTCAAACGCTGATTGCTTTAATTGCTATTTTAGCATTTGTTGGGCAGGTGGTGTTGCAGTGAATTCGCATCTTAAATTAAAAAACAAATTAAAAGAGTATCGGCAAAATGCAGGACTTACGCAAACGCAGCTCGCAGAAAAAGTTGCTTCTTCAAAAAATACAATTAGCTCAATAGAAACTCGTCAATTCTGCCCGACGGCTTATCTTGCGGCATTACTGTGCGTTGCTCTTGACTGCAAATTTGAAGATTTGTTTTACTTCGAAGAGGATTAAAGATGTTATTTGCAAGCGATTTTGAAGATAATCGTGTTCACATAGATGATACACACAGTAATCAAGAATACTATTGCCCTTACTGTGGTGCGCCTTTGGTTACTAAAAAGGGCGATATTCGTCAACACCATTTTGCCCATAAACAAAGCCATGTTTGCTCTGATACATGGGCTAATGGCGGTAGCCATGGTTATGATCTTTCACCATGGCACAATGAGTGGCAATCCCTCTTTCCCAAGGTGAACCAAGAGGTGAAATTGTGTTTAGGTGAAACAAAGCATCGTGCCGATGTCTTGGTTGATAGGACAGTTATTGAGTTCCAACATAGCATTATGCCAGTAAAGGCATTTGATGATAGAAATAACTTCTATTTCAATTTGGGTTATAAAATTATATGGCTCTTTGACTTGTCCGATCTTTATTCAATTAGACAACTAACTTATAAACCTATAAATAACGGACTGGTTTTTACATGGAAGAATCCTAAGAAGGCTTTCAACAACTACGACGTTCAGAGTGGTTGCATAGACCTTTTCTTCCAACTTGGCAGTAGCATTGTGCGTGTTACCGATGTTTCTCCTATGGGATTTGAATCGTTTTCCACGACAACTCTTATGGAGAAAAATGATTTCTTGACCTATGTAGGATTGTGCGACGGAATTTGCTTGCCTCCATGCCGTGATGATTTGGAGCATAATCAACTATATCACCAATTCAAGGAACAGTATCATATTAGCCTAAACAAGCAGCAAGAGCGAGCGCTGCAGGCTGTAGAAGGTTCTAATCTTTTATTGGCGGTACCAGGTTCCGGAAAAACCACTGTCCTCGTTGCGCGATTGGGCTATATGGTTCTTAATAAGAATATCGCTCCGGAGAGCATCCTTGCAATCACCTACAATAATTCGGCTGCAAATGAGATGAGGGAACGCTTTAGCTCTTTGTTTGGAAGGAACATTGGTAGGCGAATTGATTTTAGGACAATTAACAGTTTATCGCGATTGATTTATACTGATTATTGCCGCAAAACATACCAGCGCAGCAAAACACTTATTGAAGAGAAAGAAAGGAAAAAGTTAATTCGAAAAATATTTAAGGAGTACCACCATGGATATGCTTCCGAAAACGATTTGCAAGAACTATCTTCTGCAATTGTATATATCAAAAACATGATGCTTGCGGGAAAGCAGATTCTTGACATTGAAGCAGATTATCCCCACTTGAATGATATGTATAACGCTTATCAATCCGCACTGAACAAGCAGAATCAAATGGACTTCGATGACCAAATGATATTTGCTCTCAAGATATTGCGTGAGGATGGTGATGCTCTGCATTCATTGCAACAGCGATATAAATATATCTGCGTGGATGAAGCGCAGGATACATCCAGAATCCAACACGAAATCATTCGCTTATTAGCCTGTGGCAATAATCTATTTATGGTCGGCGACGAGGATCAAAGTATATATGGTTTCCGTGCCGCTTACCCCAAAGCTCTGCTAAACTTCAGATACGATTATCTCAACCCCTATATTCTGCGTATGGAGCGCAATTATCGTTCGACCAATCAAATTGTGGAGAAAGCTCAAACGTTTATTTCTCAGAATAAAGGTCGATATGAGAAAAACATGACAGCAGAGCGAGGTGATGGCGAAGATGTTTCTCTTATAAGTGTTGCTTCGAGAGAGGCACAATATATGTATTTGCTCGATGTAGCGAAAACAGCAAAAACAGAAACAGCATTTTTGTATCGCGATAACGAAAGTGCCATCGTTCTTGTGGATTTGTTTCTAAGGAACAATGTACAGTTCAAACTCCGCAAGCCGGAAATGAATTTCTTCGAAGTTCACATCGTTAAAGATATTGTTGCCTTTCTTTCTCTTGCGATAAATAATCATGATGCTCGTCAGCTTGATCAAATATGCAACAAAGGGATTTTGTATCTTAAAGGAAACCAGCGTTATTGGGCTATTCGAAATTGTCATGAGAAACACATATCCGTTTTTGATGCAATTGATGAACAGATGCAATATGTCGCTCCTCGCTATCGCAACCGATCTTCTCGGTTTCGCAATATAATAACTGAAGTATCTAAAGCGAGTCCTGTTGAGGCGATTTCTATTCTGTTGGAGTCTGGATATGGAGCATATCTTAGTAAAAAGCATTTCGACACAGGAAAGATAGAGATTTTACAGATTCTTGCAAAGCAGGAGTCAACGATTGAAGGTTTCTTGAATAGGCTGCGAGATTTGGAACGACTCTTGAAACAAGGTTTTACTTCCGAACATGAAAGCCCAATCATCCTCTCAACAATCCATTCAAGCAAAGGCTTAGAATATGACACTGTCTATATGGTCGATGTTTATGAAGGGCGGTTCCCGTCATCAAGACCCAATATTTTTTGTCGTTCTAAGGATAGTGCTGATGGTGAACAAGAAGAACGACGCCTGTTCTATGTAGGTATTACACGAGCCAAAAATAAACTGCACTTGTTCGAGATTAACGAAAGAGAAAGTTCATATATTGATGAACTCTTTCCCGAAGCAAGAATGCTTCGACTTCAAAAGCAAGAAGAAAAACAAAAAAAGTTTGTGGAAGAACGGGAGCAAATGCATGCTGAGCAAGTGCGTATACAACGAGAACGTTATCTGCAACAACAAGAAACTTTGAAAAAGGAACGAGAAGAAGCTGCAAAAAAAGCTCGTGAATATCAAAAGCAACTTGCTGAGATGGATTATATGAAGCGCTACAATGAAGTTAAAGGAAAATTTGTTCAACAGGAAACGCAAATTAAAGATTCCTCTGGGCGACGCTGGGTACAATGTGAGATTTGTCATGAAATAAAAGAAGAGAGTGAATTCAGCTATTATGGCGGAATGAATCGTGTTAATCTCGGAAAATGTTCCAAGTGTTCACGAAACTCATCTTTATAAATCAAGAACTGATCTGTCCCAATCAAAAAATCAGCACCAACGGTGCGCAGCCAATTCCTCTGAAATTGTTAAAGGGCTTGGGATGCTTCCCAACAAGTACGCACAAGTGGGTACCGCCGTGCCCTGCTTGCTACAGATGATTGCATCTTAGCAAGCAAATCGAAGATTTCTAATTTTTCGCAAAATCGGCAAAGCTGATTTTTGCAAAAATCGCAGAGTGTACGTACACCTGCTGTGCTTGCTATTCCTCGTTTTCCATAATAGCAAGCGCCATTTCCTTAAATGGAAATCGGCGGCAACCGCCGCCTTGTCTGCCCGACGTCAAAATCGTGGATGAACGCTTCGCCATGATGAGCAAGAACTACACCGAGGAACAGAAAGACCTCAAAGCCGAGGTCAAGGGTCTGCAACAGCAAATCCATGAACAGGAACAACAGGCAGAGAATATAGAGCAGTTTGTTCAGCGGGTAAAGAGGAACAGCACCCTCACGGAGCTGACCCCTTATGCCCTCAGAGAGCTTGTCAAGGCGGTCTATGTAGATGCACCGGACAAGTCCAGCGGCAAGCGCAGGCAGAAGGTACATATCGAGTACGACCTTGTGGGCTATATTCCTGTGGATGAGCTGCTAAAAGCGGAACAGGCATGACCGAAATCATGCCTGTTCCAAGAAATTTGAATTTTACTGTCTTACCAGCAGGGAGCCTTACGGCTCCTTTTTTCTTTAATTCGCGTGCTTATTTCTTTTCGTAGCTTTTGCAGAAATGCGGATCCTGAATCTGCTGATTTGTGCATGAGCAGTCATGAGTTACCTCAATAACGCTTCTGTCGCAGCCGCAGCCGGCGGTGTTGTGTCCGCATTAGCATACATCGAACTTTACACCATTATTTTACATAATGTCACCTCCCGTAAGATGATATTATATTTTGCGCAGTTATAAATTCTTTATACGGTAAAGAGACAAGTAAAAACGTATTTTTCGGATAAAATTTCCAATCGAATTTTTTATACGGCGGAGCGTTCAATTCGCGGCGGCATTTTTGATTTGCTTGCCGGCGGAATCTATTTTGTAATCGCCGTCGTATATAAGTTCGCTTACCGTAACAAACGAATAGCCTTTTTTCTCAAGCTCCGTGAGAATTCGGTCGAGCGCGTCGGGCGTGTTTTTTATATCGTTGTGAAAGAGTATAATTGAACCGCACTCGGCCTTATCCGTTACGCGCTTTACTATTTCATCGGTGTCAAGTCCCTTCCAGTCAAGAGAATCGACGGACCATTGTATTGTTTTCATATTGAGCCTTGTCGCCGCGGTTATCGTGTCATTTGTATAATCCCCCGACGGAGCGCGCAAAAGAACTGGTGTAACTCCTATGGCTTTTTTTACCGCTTCGTTACAGAGTGTTATGTCTTTTATGATTTCGCTCTCCGTAAGACTCGAATACATATTGTGCGATGCAGAGTGATTTCCTATCTCGTGTCCGGCGGCATAAAACGCCTTTACGCTGTCGGGATATTTTTCCGCCCATTCCCCGACGACGAAAAACGTAGCCTTGGCGTTGTGATTTTAAAATTTCTATGAGCCTTTCTGTGTCGTCCGCTCCCCAAGCAGCGTCAAAGGTGACTGCGACCTTTTTTTCGTCCGTCTCAACACAGTAGATGGGCAGAAGCCGTTTGCCCTCCTCGGCAGCGGCAGAGCTGAGTGCGCTTTTTCTGCCGCAGATTCCGAATACGGTCAGCAGCGCGGATAATGTGACAGCGGTTATCGCCGTAAGCCCTCTCTTAGTCAAAATTATATATTTCAAAAAAACACCCCCTCATACTAAATGTATGAGGGGGACAAGCTTTTAAGACTTTATTCGGCTACCGGCACGCTGTCTTTTTCACGGAGCTCACGAAGCTCTTTTTCTATGGCTTCCTCCATAGACGGCTCTGTGACTTTTTTGTTTTTGAATTTTTTGGACACCGCAATATTGATTATGACATTTGCGAGGAACAACGCTATTCCTACCGCAAATAACGGGGATACCGAGCCTGTGATTATGTTTACGCTTGTTTCGGCCGCGGCATTTAAAAAGGCGTAAACAAAGTATGCCGAAAGACTCCAAAAAACGGTGCTGAGGATGTTTAATACCGTGTCGGCTTTGCTGCTGAGTGACATTGACGCTATAAGCACAACGAAGAAATTTACAACTCCGAGCGCGACGGCCAAAAATGCAAATCCCACGCCGAGAAACATTTTTGCAAAAACACCGCCGAGTGCCTCGCCGTGCATCAGCGAGAGCGAAGCCTTTATATCAAATTCAGTCAAATAGTTAAGTATAAACGTGAGAAATGAAACACTCTCCGTTTTTTCGTAAAACGGGAAGCAGAGTGTGATTTTTACAAGCGGCACAACAAGAGCCACAAGCGGCAAAAGAGTAAAAACAAGGCGCACTATCATAAGCGGGGAGCCTACCGTGCCGTATTTGAAGTTGCTCATTTTGTAATGGAACTTTGCGAATGATGTCTCGGCCGTATCGGCGTCATTTTCAAGCCTCTCTTCCCATTTGTAGTTGGGAATATTAACTCCGCAGTGCTTACATTCGGCACGGAAGTCGTACCAATGAAGCTTTGCTCCGCACTTGGGACATTTTGCCATAATTCTCAATCCTTTTTATTATTTGTTTTTATAAAATCTTATAACATTCCATGAAAACGGCTTTAAAACGGCGTGTGCCGTTTTGCCGTCAACCGTGGGGATTTCTCCGCTTACGGGGAATACGTTTATTTTGTCGAATCCGTTGACCGCGTTTTTGTCAAAGCCGCACATTTCAATATGCTCCTTGCCCGAAAAATCTTCAAGATCTAAAAGCTTTATGCACATATCATAGCTTTCGCTCGGATCTCTGTTTACCGCAAATACGGTAAGAGCGTTGCCGTCGTCACTTAAAACCGCCACGGAGTCCACGTCCGGAACATCGGTAAACTCTCTTGTGTCGTGCTTGCCGCATACTGTGTTTGAGAGTAAAACGGTTCCTCTGCCGTAATTTGACGCGTGCATAAACGGATAGAATATAGTCTGCTCAAAAATTCCGCCGCCGTTTTCCGTCATAATGGGGGCTATGACGTTTACAAGCTGTGCAAGACACGCGACCTTAACCCTGTCGGCATGCTTTAACAGAGTTATCAGCATAAGCCCGACCAAAAGTGCGTCCTCAAAGGTGTATACGTCTTCAAGCTGGTGCGGAGCGGTGCTCCACTTCTCTACCTCGTCGTCGTTTGAGTGAAACCAAACATTCCACTCGTCAAAGGAGAGATTGACGGTGTGCTTTGAATGCTTTCTGCCCTTTACGGAATCGCATATAAAAATTACCGTTTTTATGAATTCGTCCATAGCCATGCTCTTAGCGAGGAAGCTCTGCGTGTCGCCGAGCTTGTTGTCGTAGTATTGATGAAGCGATATGTAATCCACGCTGTCGTAGGCTATGTCGAGGCAGGTATCCTCCCACTTGCCGAAGGTTTTCATATGGTCGTTGGAGCTGCCGCAAATTACGGTTTCGATTGAGTCATCCGTTAGTTTCATTGCCTTTGATGCCTGATCCGCCAAAAAAGCATATTCCTTCGCTTCCTTGTGGCCGAGCTGCCAACCGCCGTCCATCTCGTTCCCGAGGCACCACAGCTTTATACCGTAAGGGCTTTCGGCACCGTTTTTACGTCGCATATCGCTGTAATATGAGCCGGACGGGTGATTGCAGTATTCAACAAGATTTCTTGCGTCGTCGACTCCGCGCAGACCGAGGTTTACGGCCATCATACAAGCTGTGTCCGCCTTTTTGCACCACTTCATAAATTCATCTGTGCCGAAGAGATTGGGCTCCGTAACGCCCCAGGCGAGTTCAAGCCTTTTCGGCCTTTCGCTTACGGGACCCACACCGTCCTCCCACCTGTATCCGGAAACAAAGTTTCCGCCGGGGTAGCGTACTATCGGTACGCGAAGCTTTTTAACCTCGTCGATAACGTCTTTTCTGAACCCGTCTTCGTCGGCACAAGGGTGATTTGGCTCATATATTCCGCCGTAAACGGCTCTGCCGAGGTGTTCTATGAACGAACCGAAGATTCTGTCGTCAACCTTGCCTACTTTAAATTCGCCGGCAAGTGATAATTCAGCTTTTTTCATATTATAGCTCCTGAAAAATTATTTCTTTTTGGAATTCTCCGTTGTAGTCTCGTTATTTGAGGTGTCCGCCTTTTCGTATATGAATGTGCGCATTGCCGAAACGTTTTTATCCATATCTATCGAGAGCACGTTGCCGGCTGATTTTTTAACGCTCTTCCAGCTTCCGTCAATCGGAACCTGCATCTGAGCAAGATCGTATTTCATATATTTTACGGAGCCCTTTGCGAGATTTACAAGCTCGTCCGTGGTAAGATCCGTTTCAATCATCGGCATAACCTTTTCGGCTATCGAATAGAGTGCCGTCGGATTTGATTTTGCCTTATCTATAATTGCCGAAATGACCTTGCGCTGACGCTGTGTGCGGTAGAAGTCGCTGTCGAGATAGCGCATACGGCTGTACCAAAGAGCCTGCATACCGCTGAAGTGATTTACACCGGCGTTTGTGGCTCCGGGGAAAGCGTCTTTTTCGGCCTGAGTCATATTGTAACGCGCGTTTATGTAGTTTGCCTCTTTTTCGGTTACTTCAACATCTACGCCGCCGAGTTCGTCGATTATAGTGGTAAACATATCAAAGTTCACAAGCATATAGTTATCTATATCCACTTTGAAATTGTATTCTATCGTGTCTACAAGCAGCTGCCTGCCGCCGTGGCTCTGCGCCGCATTTATCTTGTTCCACTTCCAGCCCGGAATTTCAACATATGTGTCGCGAAGAATGGAGGTGAGCTTTAACTGCTTGTTCTTTTCGTCAATGGAAAGAATCATCATGGTGTCGGACCTTGTGCTGTCTGAGCTTTCCCCCTCGCGCGCGTCAACGCCTATCAGGAGAATGTTGCGTACCGAATCCGAATGTGCGAGCTTTGAAGAATCTATGTATTCATTCTCCTGAAGCGGAGAGTAGTTGACCTCGCCGAGCAGCTTCTTTGCCTGATGGTATGTAACTGCGGCAAAGGCGGCGCAGAGCACCAGTAAAATCAATATGACTATACCGATTATCTTGCCTGCGCTGTGTCGGTGAGGCTTTTTTTCTCTCGGCTGCCTGCCGCTTGAAATATCGGTAAAGCCGTGCTCGTCTGAAACCTTTTTGGCTCTTGAATTTGCGGCTCTGTTATAGTTGTAGCTGTAAGGTTTGACCTCCGGACTTGTGTTTATCTCTCTGTGGCGCGGAACGGGAGTCTCGTTTTCGAAATCTTCGTTATCTGATTTGTCGTCTCTCCCCGTGAAGAAGTCCTCGAAATCGTCATCGCCCTTCTTGTCGGAAGAGACCGCGCGTCCCTCCTCCTCGCTGTCGCTGTATATATCCTCATAACCGTTCTTTTCGGAAGAACTGTAAATATCCTCAAAATCGTTATTGCCGAATTTCTTGTCATCTGCCATAATTGACACCCTTTCACACAACAGCTTATATACATTGAGTATATTTTATCGTAAATCGCGGCTTTTCACAATCCCTTTTGATTAAAATTTTATTACAAAAAAGTAATTTTTAATGTCAATTTAAACATTGAGGCGTGATTTGAGACTTAATGTTTAAATTTGTCTTGAAACAAGCAAAAAAAACCTGTATAATATTTTCAGATTTTTCTAAGGAGAACCACGATGCTGGGAAGGTTTGTCAAAGTGAGGGTCACAAGACCCATAGGATTCTTTGACGGCAACAGCAAGACGCAGTACCGCCTTAATTACGGTACCGTCGAAAGCGGGCTTGAGCCGCACTCTCCCGTAAAGGGCGCCTTTATTATGGGCATAAATCACCCCGTAAGAAATTTTGACGGCAGGGTAATAGCCACCGTTAAAATACCTAAGACAAAAGGTGTAATTATTGTTGTGTCGCCAAAGAGTAAAAAATTTATAGTAAATGATGTGCGTGACGCACTCGCGTTTATGTACAAAAAAGGTTCCTATTCGGTAGATTGTCTTTATGAGCGCAGCTGCGGCGCGATAGTTTACCGGGAAATAGCGGGCGAAAGAAGATTTTTGCTTATCAAAAACAAGCGCAGCGCAAATTGGGGCTTCCCCAAAGGCCATGTCGAAGAGGGCGAGAGCAACGAGGATACCGCAAGACGCGAGGTCCTTGAGGAAACCGGGCTTCATATAGCCATTCTTCCGGAATTTAAGAGCCGTTCGGAGTATACGATTCAGGGCAGAATAGAAAAAACGGTTATAATTTATATCGCCTCCACAAAAGATACAAGAACCGTTATTCAGCCGGAGGAAATTGAGGACTACATTTGGTTAAGCTATGATAATGCTTATAAGACCCTTAATTATGAAAACGACAAGGCTATTCTCAAAAAAGCAAAGGCTTATTTGACGGAGCACTCTATCTGATTATAAGGAGAATTATATGCTATCTACATTTTCGCAGTACTTTATGACGCTGTCCGCGACAGAAAATCTCGCGGAAAAAATGGTGCATCTGTTCGGAGATACCATACCGTCATGGCTTACGGTGTTTATAATTTCGCTGTTTCCGATTCTTGAGAACCGCGGCGGTATGATAGCCGCAAGACTGCTCAATATGAATATGCTTCAGGCATTCATCATCTCGTATCTCGGGAATCTTGTGCCGATACCGTTTATCCTTTTGTTCATCAAAAAGATATTCGAGTGGCTGAGAAAGATAAAGGGCTTTGACAAAATAATAAAGCACTTTGAAGCAAAAGCCGAAAAGAATCGAGATAAAATAAACCGCGGTAAGCAGTGGGGGCTTTTGCTGTTCGTTGCGATTCCGCTTCCCGGAACCGGTGGCTGGACGGGCGCGCTTATGGCGTCGCTTTTGGAAATACCGCCTAAAAAGGCATTTCCGATAATCGCCCTCGGCGTGCTTATAGCCGGGCTTATAATGACCACCGTGACATACGGCATAGGCTGGATAGTTTCCGGCTCGTAAGTCTTATATGGTTTTATGATTCCAAGACCTGTTTTCGCTTTGCGGCGAGGGCAGGTCTTTTAAGTGTCAAAAATTTTTTTGATTATTTGTGAGTATTGCCTATTGATTTTTCAAAAAACGGTTGTTAAAATTTTAACGTAGATGGTTAAACGTTTACCCACGTTGCCGTTAAATTTATTTTATTGAATACGGAGGAATAAGTTATGGCTAACAGATTTGTTCTTAATGAGACTTCTTATCACGGCAAGGGCGCAATAGAGAGCATTGCCGACGAGGCAAAGGGCAGAGGCTTTAAAAAGGCTTTTATTTGTTCGGACCCCGATCTTCTTAAATTCGGAGTTACCAAAAAGGTTACGGATGTTCTTGATAAAGCCGGACTTGACTATGAGATATACTCTGACATCAAGGCTAATCCCACAATAGAAAACTGTCAGCACGGCGTTGAGGCATTTAAGACTTCAGGCGCCGATTATCTTATCGCAATCGGCGGCGGCTCCTCAATGGATACCTCTAAGGCGATTGGCATAGTTGTTGCGAATCCCGAATTTTCAGATATCAGAAGCCTTGAGGGAGTGGCTCCCACAAAGAATAAGGCTGTTCCGATTTTTGCCGTTCCCACAACCGCAGGCACAGCCGCTGAGGTTACCATAAACTATGTTATAACCGACGCCGAGAAAAACAGAAAAATGGTGTGCGTCGATGTTCACGATATTCCGGTAGTTGCTTTTGTTGACCCGGATATGATGTCGAGTATGCCAAAGGGGCTTACTGCCGCAACCGGTATGGACGCTCTTACACACGCTATTGAGGGCTACATCACAAAGGGTGCTTGGGAGCTTTCCGATATGTTCCATTTAAAGGCAATCGAAATAATTTCTCGCGCTCTTCGAGGTGCTGTTGAACACACCCC
>OGHC01000674.1_pt1 | contig 21284 bp, 22 predicted proteins | sample 1571381 | NCBI WGS metagenome assembly OGHC01 (sample SAMEA2581945, study PRJEB24529) | metagenome | biome: Human gut stool | place: China | collected 2011 | reverse complement strand
AAGGCGGCTTACTCATGAAAAAGAGCATGCTTAATGTGATTATTTTGGCACTTGTACTTGTGAATCTGGTACTTACAGTGATTCTTACATTTTCACTTGTATCAACAAATAAGAAGACAAATTCTCTTATTAATAAAGTGGCACAGATTATTGACCTGGATGTTGCAGGCGGAGTTTCTAATAATAATTCATCTACAGGTTCAGGAATTGAAAATGTAAGTTATATTGATATTAAGAACAATGACAGCACGGATATAATTGTTTCATATGTTGATAATGGAAAAACAAGATATGCCGTACTTTCAGTATCTGTCGGACTTAATTCAAAAGCTAAGGATTATAGTACTGTATCGACTTCAGTTGATAATGGGATGAAGGTCCTTGTTAATAAGATAACCAATGAAGCTAATAAGTATACTTACAGCACAATAAGTGCTAATAAATCAACCATGGAAACAGACCTTTTAAAGGAATTCCAGGAATTATTCAAGACTGAGACGATACAAAGTGTACTGATTAATATTGTTGTCCAGTAAACATTAAAGAATATGATAAGGAGGTGAGGAAGATGGGAGAGGTACTTTCACAGAGTGAAATAGATAACCTCTTAAAAGCTTTAAGCAGTGGAGAATTAGATGTAGATGAGATGAAGAATACAGAAGAAAAGCAAGTCAAGAATTATGACTTTGCAAGACCTTCTAAGTTTTCTAAAGAACATCTAAGAACACTGGAGATAATATTTGAGCATTTTGGAAGACTGCTGAGTACCAATCTTCCGGCATATCTTAGAAAGACAGTCAATGTTGAGGTTGTTAATTCAGAAGTAGTTATTTATTCAGAATTTTCTAATGCCCTTTCTAATCCGGTTCTTTTAGGTGTTGTTGGAATGCAACCATTAAGTGGTAACATAATTATGGAGATGGCATCCAATCTGGGGTTTGCAATTGTTGACAGACTTCTTGGAGGTGCAGGTAATGCTTTGGATAAAGAGAGAGATTTTTCAGAAATTGAACTTACAATTCTGGAACGTATCTTTACAGTGTGTGTTAATCAGTTGCAGGAACCATGGGAAAATGTTGTAAAGGTTAATCCAAGACTTGAAAGAATAGAGACTAATTCGCAGTTTGCACAGATTATATCACCGAGTGAAACAATCGCAATTGTAACTATTAATATTAAGATTGGTGATGTGGAGGGACTTATGAATATATGTCTTCCATATGCAACTCTTGAACCGGTTATGGATAAGCTTAATACCAAGTATTGGTTTTCTAATATGCAGGAAAAAGATTCCAATACATATGAGGATGCTATTGAAACAGTTATTGATAAAGCAATGATACCAATAAAGGCAGTGCTTGGTACATCTAAGATTAGTGTTTCGGATTTTGTTAATCTGCAGGTTGGAGACGTAATAAAAATTGATAAAAAGGTTGACCAGGAATTAGAGGTATATGTAGGTAATATTAAGAAGTTTACAGCTTTACCTGGTTATTTTGAGAATAAATACGCAGTAAGAGTTACTAATGTAATTAGAGAGGAGAGTGAAGAATAATGGATGGAATGTTATCCCAGGACGAGATTAATGCACTTCTGAGTGGCATGAATACAGGAGGAGATGACACATCTGATTCATCAACAGCAACAACAACTATACCAGAGGATAATGCTAATGATAATACAGATGGCGGCTTTACACTTACTGAGTCAGAAAAAGATGCTGTCGGTGAGATATCTAATATTAGCATGGGAACAGCTGCTACAACACTTAGTTCTCTTCTTTCACAGAAAGTTAATATTACAACACCAAAAGTAGAAGTTGCTACATGGGATGATTTATCAAGTAAATATGACAGACCATGTGTTATGTTGCAGATTTCTTACAAAGAAGGTCTTGCAGGCAATAATGTTTTAATATTAAGAGAGAATGATGTTAAGATAATTACAGACCTTATGATGGGAGGACCAGGTAATGTTGATCCAGACGAACCATTGACAGAACTTCATCTTAGTGCAATCGCAGAGGCTATGAATCAGATGATGGGTTCAGCAGCTACATCTTTATCATCAATGTTTAATAGAAAAATTGATATCAGTCCACCAATAGCTAACTTAGTGGAGACATACAATGAATTAGATGATAACCTGCCAGGATTCCTTAAAAACCATTTTGTAATGGTGGCTTTTAAGATGCAGATTGGCGAACTTATAGATAGTGAGATTATGCAGTTATATCCTAAGGAATTTGCACAGGAACTTCTTAACATGTTTATGCCGTCAGCAGAACCTGAACAGCCACAGGTAAGTCAGGAAGATACAGCTAATCATCAGGAAGAGCAGGTGCAGCAGGCTCCGGCACAGAATATGACACAGACAATGCCACAGCAGGATGTACCGGTGCAGAATACTACACAACCGACAGCACCACAACAGGGAATGACGATGCAGAATATGGGAATGCCTTATGGTTATGGAATGCCGATGCAAGGTATGCCTATGCAAGGTATGCCTATGCAGGGTATGCCAATGGCAGGGTATGCACCAGCACAGGATGTTAATGTATCTCCAGCAGCATTTCAGCCATTTTCAACAGATGTCAATCCTTTGACACAGAAGGAAAATATTGAACTTATTAAGGATGTTCCACTTGAAGTAACAGTAGAACTTGGCAGAACAACAAAATCTATAAAAGATATACTTGAATTTGCTCCTGGAACAATTGTAGAACTTAATAAAATTGCAGGCGAATCTGTTGATGTTCTTGTTAATGGCAAATATGTTGCAAAGGGTGAAGTTGTTGTTATTGAAGAAAGTTTTGGTGTACGTATAACAGAGATTATCAAGTAATTGTTATGATTTTCTAAAAAATCAAAAAAAGAGTAGGAAATTGATAGTATTTGTTGTATAATACATTCGAATGATTTTTGTGAATAATTTGTTTTTGAATAGGAGAAAGTTTATGGCAAAGAATATTTTGATTTGTGATGATGCTGCATTCATGAGAATGATGATTAAGGATATTCTCACAAAGAATGGATACAATATAGCAGGTGAGGCAGAGAATGGACAGAAGGCAGTAGAAAAGTATGCTGAGTTAAAGCCAGATCTTGTGCTTATGGATATAACAATGCCTGAGATGGATGGAATTGAAGCTCTTAAGAGAATTAAGGCTGCAGATCCTTCAGCATCTGTTATTATGTGTTCTGCAATGGGACAGCAGGCTATGGTTATTGAATCTATACAGTCAGGAGCTAAGGACTTTATTGTTAAACCATTCCAGGCAGACAGAGTAATTGAAGCTGTTCAGAAGGTTGTTGGATAATAATGGTTGCATTAGCTGGGTTGAATAGTAGATGGGAAGCGTTTGCACAGTTGCTTACGCTTCTCGTTGTTTTTATATTTGTTTTGGCACTTACATATTTTGCTACAAGATGGGCTGGTAATATGCAGAAAACCAAAATGGCTGGGCGCAATATCCAGATACTTGAAACAATGAGAGTGTCTAATACTAAGTATATTCAGATTATTAAGATTGGCAGTAAATGTTTTGCAGTAGCAGTCTGCAAAGATACTATCACTTATTTGAGTGAGATTAACGAGCAGGAACTGACTTATTCGTCAGAGTCAAAGACAATCAATACTGATGGATTTAAAGCTATACTTGAAAAGTTTAAGAAAGACAAACCAGATAATTAATTAGGCAGGAACGAGAGAGTTATGTTACAGTGGATTAGAAAGCATAGAAAGGCATTAGCAGGAATATCGGTTGGGGCAGGAGCTTTTTTTGCAGCCATTTCATTTATTACATATAAGGTAATGGCTGCTGAGGAAACAACAGCATCAGGAAATAATCTTATTAATATAGGTATTTCTACGAGTGATGGTAATGATATGGCTAGTGTTTTGCAGATGCTTCTTGTACTTACAGTAATTTCACTGGCACCTTCTATTCTGATTATGCTGACATCATTTACAAGAATTGTAATTGTGTTGCATTTTACGAGGGCTGCGCTTGGAACACAGACAGTACCACCTAATCAGGTTATTATAGGTTTGTCTTTATTTTTGACCTTTTTTGTTATGTCGCCTGTTTTTACGGAAGTTTATGACAGTGCACTAAAACCACTATCCAATAATGAGATATCGGTCGAGGAAGCGTATGAAACAGGAGTAAAGCCATTGAAAAGCTTTATGTTGAAACAGACTTCTACAAAGGATCTTGATACATTTTTTAAGATTGCAGGATATGAGGAAGGCTCTGTTACATCGGAAGATGATATTTCTATGACAGTACTTGTACCATCGTTTATTATAAGTGAATTAAGAATTGCGTTTATTATAGGATTCTTAATATACATACCTTTTATTATTATTGATATGGTTGTATCGTCAACTCTTATGTCGATGGGTATGATGATGCTTCCACCAACCACCATATCTGCTCCATTTAAGATTTTACTTTTTGTAATGGCAGATGGCTGGAATCTGATAATTGGAAATCTTGTAGCAACATTTAAGTAAGGCAGGAGGTAAAGAATATGGATGCTGGACAGGTTGTAACAGTAGCAAGACAGACTATATGGGTTATAGTGAAGACTTCTGTGCCACTTTTACTTGTTTCAATGATTGTCGGACTTATTATAAGTCTTTTTCAGACACTTACATCTATTCAGGAACAGACACTTACATTTGTTCCAAAGCTTCTTGCAATTATGATTGCACTTATGATTATGGGAAACTGGCTTCTTAATGAGATAGTTTCGTTTATGCAGATGCTTTGGGGAAGCTTTGGTCAGTATATATGATGGCAGGATAGTGTGTTATGAATTTTACATTTGCATTGGAGCAATTTGAATTATTTGTTTTGATATTAATAAGGCTGGCATCTTTTGTATTTGCTGCGCCTTTTTTTAATATGGCAAATGTACCAAGAAAGGTAAAGGCTGGATTTGCACTGTGCCTTACAGTTTTGGTATATTCGCTTTTTCCTGATATGACAGTTGAGTATAATGGCATGATTGATTATGCAATAATTGTTGTTGAGGAGATGATTGTTGGAATTCTTCTTGGGGCAGTGACGTCTTTTTGCGTGCAGATTATTATGTTTGCAGGTAAGATTATTGATATGGATATTGGTATATCTATGGCACAGCTTTACGATCCTACAACAAGAATGCAGGTTGGTATCATGGGAAATTTCTATTACTATATGATGATGCTTCTGCTTATAATTTCAGGTATGCATCAGTATCTTGTTGCTGCAATTGTTGAGACATATAAAGTTATTCCAATTGGCGGGGTGAAATTCGGTGCAGGAATATATACTGCCATAATAAGTTTTATGTCAGATTTTTTTGTTATAGGATTCAGAATTGCACTTCCGGTATTTTCGGCGATTCTTATGTTAAACTGTGTGCTTGCGATTCTTGCCAAGGTATCACCTCAGATGAATATGTTTGTTGTTGGTATGCAGCTTAAGATATTTGTAGGTATATTTGTAATTCTGTTTACGATTTCAATGCTTCCATCAGTATCTGACTTTATACTTGATGAGATAGAAAGATTATTTGCTATGTTAGTAAGGGGAATGAGCTAGTGCGAAGAACTTATCTTTACATGAACCTCCAGTTGTTTGCTAAAGACGGACCAGGAGGAGAAAAGACAGAACCGGCTACAAGTAAGAAGCTGGATGATATCCGAAAAGAAGGTCAGGTTGCCAAAAGTAAGGAGCTGATAACGGCAGTTTCACTTATGGCACTGTTTATTATACTTAAAGTGTATGTTGGAAAGATAGGAACTAAACTGATAGATGCATTTACAACGATATATGCTCTTATGGGAAAGGTTATTAATGAAAGTTCACAGGGACTGACAATTAATATGGCATCCAGCATTGTAAGACAGGCAATTATAATTATTCTTAATATTATTATCCCTGTGCTTATTGTCGCTGTAATCATAGCAATTCTTGGGAATATGCTTCAGCAAAGATGGATGGTTACAGCGAAACCGCTTGCTCCGAAGGCAAGTAAAATTAATCCACTTAATGGATTTAAAAGGATTTTTTCTGTAAGACAGTTATTTGAACTGATTAAGGCTATTGCCATGATGAGTATCATTGGAATTATGGTGTACAATTGTGTAAGAAAGAATATGAATATTCTGCTTACTTTTTATGATGTTACTTTATATACTGCGCTTTCTTTGGTTGGTAATATAATTATTAATCTTGGAATCCAGATAAGTGCGGTGTTTCTTATAGTTGGTTTTGTTGACCTTATATATCAGAGACATAAGTTTAAGACTGATAATATGATGACAAAACAGGAAGTTAAAGATGAATTCAAGAATGCAGAGGGTGATCCGCAGGTTAAGGGACAGATTAAGAGAAGGATGCAGGAAATCTCAAGAAGAAGAATGATGCAGCAGCTTCCAGAGGCGGATGTTGTAATTACGAACCCGACACATTTTGCGGTGGCACTGAAATATGAACCTGATTCTGGAAAAGCACCTGTAGTTATAGCCAAAGGTGCTGATTATCTGGCTTTCCAGATAAGGGATAAAGCAAAAGAGTGCAATATATCTGTAGTAGAAAATAAGCCTCTTGCGAGAATTATTTATCATAAGGTTGATTTAGGGATGGAAATACCTCCTGAGTTGTACTATGCAGTTGCAGAAATTCTTGCATCTGTTTTACGCACAAATAATAGATAAAAGTCAGATTATGTGATATTATGTAAAATAATGACTAAATTGAAAGGAGAGAAATGATGAAGATTAAGAAGAATGATCTGTTTATTGGAATATATCTGCTTGCCGCAGTATTATTCTTCATTATTTCAATTCCTTCATGGCTGCTTGATATTCTGCTTGCAATTAATATCCTGGTAGCAATGGTTGTGCTTTTTAATTCACTTTTTGCTAAGGAAGTTCTGGATATGGCATCTTTTCCTACGATGCTGTTATTTACGACTATTTTCAGAATTTCCCTTAATGTATCTTCAACTAAGCTTATATTAAAGAATGGTGATGCAGGTAAGGTTGTTGATACATTTGGTAAGTTTGTTGGCGGCGGTAATCTGGTAATTGGTATTATTATATTCATTATTCTTATTATCGTTCAGTTTATAGTTATTAATAAGGGCTCTGAGCGAGTTGCAGAGGTAACTGCAAGATTTACACTTGATGCAATGGCTGGTAAGCAGATGGCTATTGACTCAGACCTTAATACAGGAGCCATTACTGATAAAGAGGCTGCTGAGAGAAGAAAGAAGCTACAGCAGGAGAATAGCTTCTTTGGTTCTATGGATGGTGCTACCAAATATGTTAAGGGAGATGCAACTGCAGGTCTTATTATTACCGGAATCAACCTTGTTGGTGGTATAGTCATGGGAATGATATATGGAGGATTATCAATTAATGATGCTCTTTCTAAGTATACTATTCTTACAATCGGTGACGGATTGTGTTCACAGATACCATCATTGCTTATATCACTTGCTACAGGTATTCTTGTAACTAAAGCATCAAGTGATGGAGAACTTGGTGATGAGATAGTTGGACAGCTTTTTTCGATGGACAGGGTACTTATTATGGTTGGTGCTGCGCTTTCTGTCCTTGGAATTTTTACACCGTTGCCATGGTACATATTTGTTCCGTTAGGAGCAGCTCTTATTTTTTACGGAAGGAAGCTAGGAACTAAAGCAGGAGAAGCTAAGATTGAAGAGAGCGCTGAGCAGGAAGAGAACGAGGCACAGGAAATCCGTAAGCCTGAAAATGTTGTTTCACTGCTTAATGTTGACCCTATTGAGCTTGAATTTGGATATGGAATTATTCCGCTTGCTGATGTTAATCAGGGAGGAGATCTTCTTGACAGAGTTGTCATGATAAGAAGACAGATTGCACTTGAGCTTGGTGCAGTTGTTCCTATTATCAGACTGCGTGATAATATACAGCTCAATCCAAACCAGTATGTCATTAAGATTAAGGGTATACAGGTGAGTGAAGGTGAGATACTTTTTGATCATTATATGGCTATGAATCCGGGATATGTTGAGGAAGAGATTACAGGTATTCCTACATTTGAACCGTCATTCCATCTTCCGGCAATATGGATAACAGAAAGTCAGAGAGAACGTGCTGAATCACTTGGATATACGGTTGTTGATCCGCCATCAATTATTGCAACACATCTTACAGAGGTTATAAGACAGCACATTGCTGAGCTTCTTACCAGACAGGATGTACAGAATCTTATTAATAATATTAAAGATAACAATTCAACACTTATTGATGAACTTGTACCTAAGCTTATGGGTATTGGAGAGATTCAGAAGGTTTTACAGAATCTTCTTGAAGAGGGAATATCAATAAGAGATCTTGTTACTATATTAGAAACTCTGGCAGACCATGCAGCTGTTACAAGAGATCCGGATATATTGACAGAGTATGCAAGACAGGGATTAAAGAGAGCTATTTCGAGCAAGTATTTTACGGTAGGTGAAGTGACAAATGTTGTTACAGTTGACCCTGCAATTGAGCAGGAGATTATGAATTCTGTTAAGAATACAGAACAGGGGTCATATCTGTCGCTTGACCCTGAACGCAGTAAGAAGATTGTTGAAGCATTAGGCAATGAACTCAAGAAGCTTGAGGATATGGGTAAGAATCCAATAGTTATCACATCGCCTATTGTGAGAATGTATTTCAGAAATCTGGCTAAGGATTATTATAAGGATATAATTGTGATTTCATATAATGAGGTGGAATCTAATGTAGAATTACAATCAGTGGGGATGGTGACAGCATAAATGATAGTGAAGAAATTTCAGGCGGAGACAGAGACAGAGGCAATATTAAAAGCTAAAGATGAATTAGGAAGCGGTGCAGTGGTTCTTAACGTCAAGACATTAAAACAGAGAGGTGTATTCAGACTTTTTAAGAAAGATGTTGTTGAGGTTACTGCTGCACTTGAGGAAAAAGAATTTATTAATGGCATTAATAATAAAAGGCCAACCATGGAAAATAAAGGTGCTAATAGTGGATTTATAAGCAGTCAGCCTATGAAGAATATTACGGGAGGATCGCAGATTAATCTTGTCGCAGATGAAAAGATTGATATGAATTCTAATGCTGCTAATATTGAGAAGAAACTTGATTCACTCCATTCACTTCTTGAAAATCAGATGAATCCAGGAGGCAGCAGTGCAAAGAGACCGGCAGCAGCAACTGTCATGCATGAAGAAATACATGCACAGGATACAGGAAAGAAGATAGTTAAAGAGCGTGAGAATGCCAATTATAAATTCTTACAGCTTATATATAAAAAGTTGGTTGATAATGAGGTTGATTCAAAATATGCAGATGAAATAATTGCTGATATTGAGGCTTCACTTAAGAAAGAATCTAATATTGACAGCATTCTGTCTGCTGTGTACCAGAAGATTATACTAAAACTAGGGGAACCCCGTACAATATCTCTTGGAGACAAACCGAAGGTAATATTTTTTATTGGACCAACAGGCGTTGGAAAGACTACAACTATTGCAAAAATAGCGTCACATTTCAAACTTGAAAAATACACAAAGGTTGCTTTTATAACCTCTGATACATATAGAATAGCTGCAGTGGAACAGCTTAATACATATGCATCTATAATTGACTGCCCTGTAAATGTAGCATATTCTCCGGATGAAATGGATGAGTGTCTTGATGAATTCAAAACTTATGAGCTTATACTTGTTGATACTGCAGGAAGATCACATAAGTCAGAAGAACAGATGGAAGAGCTGGATAAGCTCATTGAGACGGTTGAGCAAAGAAAGGATGAATTTGATTTTGAGATATATCTGACATTAAGCGTCACAACCAAGTATAAGGATCTTGTAAATATAGCAGATAAATATAAGCATATTAAGGACTGGGCTATTATATTTACTAAATTAGATGAAACATGCAGCCTTGGGAATATGCTTAATATGAAGCTTTATACAGGCGAACAGCTTTCGTATACAACTTCAGGACAGAATGTACCTAATGACATTGAGGTAATTAATGAGCAGAGACTTGCTAAATTATTATTGGGAGGTAAATCATGATGGATCAGGCAGAGAATCTTCGCAATATAATTAAAAAACAAAATTTAAAAAACATTACGAATTCGCGAGTTATTGCCGTAACAAGTGGAAAAGGCGGTGTTGGCAAGTCAAGTACTTCTATTAATCTTGCAGTGCAGTTTACAAGGATGGGGAAGAAAGTTATTATACTGGATGCTGATTTCGGGCTTGCTAATATTGAAGTAATGTTTGGTGTTATTCCTAAATATAATCTCAGTGACCTTATGTTTGCGGGCAAGGAGCTTGACGAGATAATAACAGAAGGACCTGAAGGAATAAGATTCATATCAGGTGGTTCTGGAATTGCAAAGCTTGTCAATCTTGATAAAGAGCAGGTAAGAAGGCTTGTTAATAAACTCTCAGAACTTGAAGGAATGGCAGATGTTATAATTATTGATACCGGTGCAGGAATATCTCCTGCTGTTATGGAGTTTCTTGTCGAAAGCCCGGAGACGATACTTGTGACAACACCAGAACCAACATCGATAACGGATTCATATGCGCTCCTTAAGGCATTAAGCATGAATGAGAATTTCAAAAAAGATGAAACAACAATTAAGATGATAGCTAACAGAGTTGATTCTGAAGCTGAGGGTAGAAGCCTGTATGAAAAGCTTAATGTTGTGGTTATGAAATTCCTTGAAATTAATATGCAGTATTTAGGTGCGGTTCCACAGGATAATAATATTAAAAAAGCAATTATGAAGCAGAAACCGGTCTCTATGATATTTCCAAATGCCACATCGTCAAGGCATTTTGAAGAAATAGCAACACGGCTGATGTCAGAAGGTGCAGATGTTCCTGTTCATAAGAGAGGCATAAGAGGATATCTAAGGTCTGTATTTGCAAAGAATATGTGATTAAGAGGAAATGAGGTGCGGGAATGTTCGAACAGCTTGTTGTAGGTGGGAAGGTTGAATTATTTAAAAAGAGCAGGCGTATAAAAGAGAACGAAGAAACAAAGGAAATGCTTGTAAGCCAGATAATGGATATCAATGATGAAACTATTATCTGCACGATGCCTTCAAGACAGGGAAAAATGATAGTGCTTGAAGTTGGAACTTTGATAGAAGCTTTTTTTTATACAGGTAATTACATTTATAAATCTGACTGTACTGTAAAATCAAGAGGAAAAGAGGGAAATATATTTACAGTTGAATTAAGACCTGAAACAGCACTTGTAAAGTTCCAGAGAAGGGAATTCTACAGGCTGAAATGCACTATTGATGCAGATATTATACCGCTGACAGATGAAGAACGAAAGAATTTTGATGTAACCGGAAAATTGCCGGATAATTTTGTCATGCCGGAAGACAAAGGAATAATTGTTGACATAAGCGGTGGTGGACTGAGACTTTTTTCAAAGAAACAATATGATGCGGATTCGATTGTTAATGTGAGTTTTCCAATACAGGTAGGGGACAGAAGCAGATATATGAAGCTGATGGCAAAGGTTGTAATGTCAATGCGCAATCAGAATTCTGACAGCGTATATGACAGCAGACTTCAGTTTGTGAATATGCAGAAGGAAGATACGGAGGATATTGTTAAATACGTTTTTGCCCAGCAAAGAATGATTCGCAAGAAAGAAAGGGGGCTGTAATATGGCAAAAAAAATACTTGTCATAGATGACTCTGCACTCATGAGAAGAGTAATATCTGATATAATAAACGAAGGTAATGAGTATGAGGTCGCAGCTATTGCTAAAGACGGACTTGAGGGATTTGATTTGATTGTATCTAATCCTAATCTGTACAGTGCAATAATTCTTGATATTAATATGCCTAAGATGAACGGGCTGGAATTATTACAGAAGCTGCAAAAGAATCATATTGAGCAGACTGTTATTGTTGTAAGTACAGTAGCAAAAGAAGGTGCAAAAGAAACTATTCAGGCTCTTGAATATGGAGCGTTTGATTTTGTAACCAAACCAGAGAATTATTTTGAAACTAAGGGCAATGACTTTAAAAAGCGTATACATGATATGCTTAATGTTGCAACAAGTTCCAAAGCGTCTGTGGAAAGGACAAGGTCAGCTACAGGTGTAAAGCCGTCGGGATATTCTGGCAGCAGGCTTACATCAGGAAGGACATCATCATTAATTCCATCGGAGAAAAAAGCTTCTATTGATGCAATATCTGCTTTAAGACGCAGGAATGAGATTAATGATACAATTCCTCCAAAGGTTAATCCATCAAGATTTACCAATATTAAAAGTGGCAGTAAGAAGGTTGTTGCACTTGCCTGCTCAACAGGTGGACCAAAATCATTACAACAGGTAATACCAATGCTTCCTAAGAATCTGGATGCCGGAGTGGTACTTGTACAGCATATGCCGGCAGGGTTTACAGCATCCTTAGCAGCCAGACTTAACGAAATAAGTGATATTAATGTTAAGGAAGGGGCAGATGGTGATGTTATACAGAAAGGCTGGGTATATATTGCGCCAGGAGGAAAACATATCGAGGTTGTCAAGAAAGCATCTGAGTATGTGATAAAGCTTAATGACGAGCCTCCTATAGATGGCTTAAGACCATGTGCCAATGTTATGTATAAGTCACTTGTACAGTGTAATTATGATGAGATTACATGTGTTGTCCTTACAGGAATGGGAGCAGATGGTACGGAAGGAATAAAAACTCTTTCTGCCAGCCATAAGAAAATTCATGTTATAGCTCAGGATGAAGATAGCTGTGTTGTATATGGCATGCCTAAGGCTATAGCACAGACAGGACTGGTTGATGAGGTTGTTCCGTTGAATAAAATTGCAGAAACTATAACGAAGAATGTGGGGGTATCTTAAGATGGATGTAAGCCAGTATTTAGAGATATTTATCGACGAATCTAATGAACATTTGCAGAATTTAAGTGATGGTATCATGATTCTTGAAAAGGAACCTGATAACAGTGATACAATTAACGAAATATTCAGAGCTGCACATTCCCTCAAGGGTATGGCTGGAACTATGGGCTATAAGAGAATGCAGAATCTTACTCATGATATGGAAAATGTATTTTCAGAGGTCCGCAATGGTAATATTAAAGTTGATTCAAGAATGGTAGATGTATTGTTCCAGTGCCTTGATGCATTAGAGCAGTATGTTAATAATATCCAGGAGACTTCTGATGAAGGAACTGATGATAATGAGCCAATAATTAAGGCACTTAACTCATTTATAGTTAATAATGAAGATAAGGGAGTATTACCTGAGGAAGCTAATAAGGAAGAAGCTCCTGCAGAAGAGAAGAAAGAAGAAAGCACAGATGTTGCAGGTACTTATGCCAGATATAATAACATGGTATTTGCTGATTTTGAAAAGAATGCTGTTAACGAAGCAATTGAGAAGAAGATGAATGTGTTCATCATTAAAGTAAGTGTTGATGAAAACTGTATTCTTAAGGCAGCTAGAGCATTTCTTGTATTTAAGAATCTTGAAGGTCATTGTGATATTATCAAATCAGAGCCATCTGCACAGGATATTGAAGATGAGAAATTCGAGCTTGATTTCAGCATTGTTGTTGTAACGGAAGAAAGTTATGAATCAATAGTTGGAATAATCAAGAATGTTTCGGAAATTAAAGATGCTGCAGGAGAGGCTATAACAACTCCTTTTGCAGATGAAGATGATAAAGAAGAGAAGCAGGATACGCCAAAGCAGGAAGAAAAGAAGGATGAGTCAGAGACAAAACCATCTGCATCAGTGACGGCAAAGAAGCAGGCTCCTGCAGCTAACAATAATAAGGCAGGCAAAACAGTGAGCCACACAGTACGTGTAGACATTGAAAAACTTGATGTTCTTATGAATCTTGTCAGCGAACTTATTATTGCAAAGAACGGGCTTGTATCAGCCAGTGTATCAGAAGATGGTACAACATCTGTTAATCAGAAATTTGGTGAACAGATTGAATATCTTGAAAGAGTAACAACTAACCTTCATGAGTCAGTTATGAAGGTTAGGATGATGCCTATTGAGAGTGTATTTGCCAAGTATCCAAGAATGATAAGAGATCTCAACAAGAAACTTGGGAAGAAGATGGAACTTTATATGTCAGGTGAGGAGACAGAGCTTGACAGAACAGTTATTGATGAGATAGGTGATCCTATTATGCATCTGTTAAGAAATTCTGCTGACCATGGACTTGAAAGCGCAGAGATAAGAGCTGAGAGAGGCAAGCCAGAGGTTGGTTCTATATGGCTTGATGCATATCAGGAGGGCAACAATGTTGTCATAGAAGTAAGAGATGATGGTAATGGTATTGATGTAGAGAAGGTTAAACAGAAAGCTGTTGAAAAAGGAAACCTTACTCAGGAGCAGGCAGATGCGCTTACAGAAAAAGAAGCAATTGATCTTCTGTTTAAGCCAAGTTTTTCAACATCAGATAAAGTTACAGATGTATCCGGACGAGGTGTTGGTCTTGATGTTGTAAAATCAAAGATTGAAGCTCTTGGTGGAGATGTCGAGGTTAAGACTAAATATGGAGAAGGCAGTACATTCAGTATAAGACTTCCACTTACACTTGCTATTATTCAGGCACTTATGGTTAAAGTTGGAGAAGAAAAATACGCTATTGCACTTGGTTCAATTGAGACAATTGAAGATGTACCGGTAAGCGAGATTAAATATGTTCATGCTAAGGAAGTTATTAATCTTAGAGGCAATGTAATTCCTCTTATAAGATTAAGAGAACTTCTTGATGTACCTGGCGAACCGGAAGAGTCTGACAATATAGTTATAGTAATTGTCCGTAAGGGAGATAAGCTTGCCGGACTTGTTGTAGATAATCTTATTGGCCAGATGGAAATTGTTATTAAGTCACTTGGTAAGTACATTAATATTAACCGCATGATAAGTGGTGCTACAATCTTAGGTGATGGTTCAGTTGCACTTATCATCGATGCCAATACACTTGTATAGAGGAGGAACGGATAATGGAGAATGTTAATGCTATAGAAGATAAGAATTCAGAATCAACAACTTCTGTACAGTATATTGTTGTTAAGATAGGTAATGAGCAGTACGGAATTGATATCAAATATATTGACAATATTGTAAGAAGCCAGAACATAACAAGAGTGCCTAAAACACAGTCATATTATAAAGGTGTTATTAACCTAAGAGGCGAGATTTGTCCAATTATGAGCATGAGACTTAAACTTGGATTAGAGCCGGATGAGCTTACAGATAAAACAAGATTTATAATAGTAAAGGTTGAGGGGGCTTCGATTGGTGTTATAGTAGACCAGGTTAAAGAGGTCGTTACACTTGAAGAAGAAGATATAGAGCGTATAAGCAGATCAACCAATGATGATGCGGCAGCTAACTATATTAATGCAATAGGAAAGAAAGATGGGGAACTGATTTCACTTCTGGATATTGTAAGCCTTATTGTAGAAAATAATTAGTGTTTGAGGTGAAGGTATGTCAAAAATTGATTTGAATCAGCTTGATGATATTCAGTATGATGTTTTAAAAGAAATAGGTAATATAGGTGCAGGAAATGCAACAACTGCATTATCGAAGATGCTCAACCAAAAGATGGATATGTCAGTACCTAAGGTTGAACTTGTTCCTTTTAATGAAATATCAGATATAATGGGAGACGAAGATCAGACAGTAGTTGGTATTATGCTTGGATTTGAGGGGGATGTATATGGAATGATGATGTTCCTTTTTGATACAAAATCAGCACAGCATCTTGTTAGTACACTTATGATGCAGGATACAGAGTCAGGTATTGAGGCAGATACTCAGTTTAATGACATGGAAATGTCTGCTCTTAATGAAATAGGTAATATTGTATCGGGTTCGTATCTTACAGCAATTTCTAAGCTTACTAACCTCAAGATGGTATCTACTGTTCCAGAAATGACAATAGATATGATAGGAGCATTGCTTAGCGTTCCAGCTTCAGAATTTGGTAAATATGGTGACAAACTGCTACTTATACAGTCACAGTTTGGTGAACTGGATTTTGTTAATGGATATTTTCTTATGATTCCAGAACTGGAGTCATATGACAAATTGTTAGAATCTTTAGGTGTGTAAAAGATATATTTGAAAGAGTAACGATTATGGGAAACATGATAAAGGTTGGCATGGCTGACTTAAAGGCATGCAAATGTCCTGATGCACTCACTACACTTGGACTTGGTTCATGTGTAGGAGTTGCATTATATGATCCGGTAACGAAAATAGGTGGACTTCTCCACTGTATGTTACCGGATAGTACCCAGTTTAGAAATAATTCTAATATTGCTAAATTTGCAGATACTGGCATAGATGAACTTATAAGACAGATGAAAGCACTGGGAGCGGTTGATACAAGAATTGTTGCAAAGATTGCCGGTGGGGCTCAGATGTTTGCAAACAGATCTAATAGTGAAGCGTTGAGGGTAGGAGAACGCAATGTTATTGCGGTTAAGGCAAAGCTAAAAAGCCTTAATATAAGTATACTTTCTCAGGACTGCGGAGAAAACTTTGGAAGAACAGTGGAATTTTATTCGGAAACAGGAGACTATGTTATTAAAGCGGTAGGGAAACCACTAAAAACAATATGATTTTAGTGGTACATAATTGTTACGAGTGGAGGCTTTATGAATAAGTTCAGAAATGTACCAGCCATAATAACATTACTGGCAGGTTTTATAACCAGTGTTATCATGATAAAATACAGATATACACTGGTTAATTTTATGTGGATACTTATATGTGTTATGCTTGCATTTTATATATGCGGAATGCTCATAAGATTTGCACTTAATAAAGTAGCAGAAAAGAAAGAGAATAAACAAAAAGCATCTGACGAAGAAAAAGAAGATGTATCTAATATGGAGGAATCTGCCCAGCAAGAATAATTGTAGCATTTGGGCAGATTTTGTGTTATTATCTGAGTATATTTTATTAATTGGGGGCACTGACCATGGATGAGGCAGGCAGAGATAAACTGTGGAAGAATTACATATCCACACGTAGTGCAGAATACAGGGATGAGTTGATAGTTGAGTATGCACAGCTTGTTAAGCTGGTTGCTGGAAGACTCAATATGTATCTTGGATATAATGTGGAATATGATGATCTTGTTGGATATGGAATATTTGGACTTATAGATGCGATTGATAAGTTTGATTATGGCAAGAATGTTAAGTTTGAGACATATGCCAGCTTAAGGATAAGGGGCGCGATTCTTGATCAGATAAGAAAGATGGACTGGATACCAAGATCTCTAAGACAGAAGCAGAAGAGAATTGAAGCTGCTATGGCAAAGATAGAAAGTGAAACAGGTCATATAGCAAGTGATGAGGAGCTTGCTGCTGAATTAGAGATTACGATAGATGAACTGGCGGACTGGCAGGGAAAGATGAAAGCATCTAATCTTATATCACTTGATGAATATACAGAGGCAGGCAGTGAGGTTAAGATGGAGTCTGTTGGTAATTCACATTTTGACCAGCCAGAGGAAGCTATAGAAAAAGAAGAACTTAAGAAAATGATGGTCAGAGCAATAGATTCTCTCACTGAGAAAGAGAGAAGTGTTGTTGTTTTATATTATTATGAAGATATGACATTGAAAGAAATCAGTCTCACACTTGAAGTGTCAGCGTCAAGGGTGTCACAGCTTCATACGAAAGCATTGAATAAGATGAAGAAAATACTTGGTGATTATGTATTTTCTCTTTAATATAAGTATGTAAAAGGGGTTACAGCATATGGTGGAAGGATGTAGAACAGGGTATTTTCAGTTTGATTCAAGGAACGATGGGTTATATATAATAGTATATCCGCCACAGAATGGAGGCAGAACTGCAAATATAGATGATGTTATGTATTATCTTGATAAGAAAAAGATTGAATGCGACACGGCTAAGCTGGCACAGGCAGTCAGGGCAGGGAGCAGTACGAAGACGGAACTTAAGGTTTCAGATGAGAAGGTACATCAGTATTCTGAATTCGGGGATTACAGGATAAGTGCAGATTGCATGAAAGTTGAAGCTGTATTCTATCCACCGTTTGTTGGAGGAGGCGTACTTACTTCAGGAGAGATTATTAAGGATCTTCAGTATCTTGGTGTGAAACATGGTATAGATAATCAGATTATAGAACAGATATTAAGCCATAGAGAATATGGAGAGGCTTATAAGATTGCTGTCGGTACACAGCCAAGAGATGGAAGCGACGGATATATTGAATATAAGTTTAATACAGAACTGAAACCACGCCCTAAGATGAATGACGATGGAACAGTTGATTTTCATACACTTGAGAATATTAATCATGTTAACAAAGGTGATGTTGTTGCTGTACTTCATAAAGAAGACAGGGGAGATGACGGAATAGATGTTCTTGGAAGGAGAGTTCCTCCAAGAAAAGTTAAGCATGTAATATTCAGGTATGGAAGAAATCTGTCACAGTCTGAGGATGGAACAGAGCTTATGTCACAGGTAAGCGGACATGTCATACTTGAGAATGATAAGATATTTGTTTCAAATGTATTGGAACTAGTGAATGTAGATAATTCCACAGGAGATATTGACTATGAAGGTGATGTTGTAGTTAAAGGCAATGTTCTTGCAGGATTTACTGTTAAAGCAACAGGAGATATTACTGTGAGTGGAATTGTGGAAGGGGCTACAGTAATAGCAGGGGGAAATATTACATTTAACAGAGGAATCCAGGGAATGACAAGGGCTGTTGTCAAGGCTGGCGGCAATATTGTATCCAAATTCATAGAGAGTGCGGAAAATGTATCAGCAGGTGGAAGTATCGAAGCGGATTCAATTCTGCACAGCAAAGTTACAGCTAAGAGTACAATTAAGGCTTCAGGGCGTAACGGACTTATAATAGGCGGAGATGTTAAGGCTGTTAATATGATAGAGGCTAAGACAATAGGAAATGCCATGGGAACAAACACATCTGTTGGCGTTGGAGTAGATCCGTCAATGAAACGAAGAGTAGATGAATTAAAGAACAGCCTTGGGAAACTGGGCGATAATAAGATACAGCTTAACCAACTTCTTAATGCGTTAAGAAAGAAACAGGATTCAGAGGGTGGGCTTGATGAAGCAAAGCACGAATTACAGATGAAAACAATGCGCAATGTCATAATGCTTGAACAGGAGATTAATAAACAAAAGAAAGAGCTTGAAGAATTAAGATGTCAGATAGGTGAAGAAAAGCATGCATGCATTAAAGTAAGTGATGCAGCGTATGCTGGTGTTAAACTTACATTTGGTGACCAGTGCATGTTTCTTAAACAGAAATATGATTACTGTCAGTTTGTTAAAGAGGGTGCAGATATAAAAAGTGCGCCAATTTAGACACATTTGATACAGGAGGCAGAATATGGTTATTAAACCGGTGGAATTTGCAATGATACAACAGCAGAACAATGTTGCCAAATCACAGTATAATGCTGAAAACAGGCCTATGACAGAGCAGCAGACTATAACGCAGCAGGTTCAGAAGGACATCAATGTTCACTCACAGCAGGTTAATAAGAAGGATAATGCTGATAATGAAACTGGTAAATATGATGCCAAGGATAAGAGTAATAATGAATATTCCAGTGAAGGGGATTCACGGAAGAAAAAGAAATCTGATGGAAAAGTCTTTGTAAAAGGACAGGGAAGTGCTGATTTTGATGTAAAGATATGAAACAATGAGGTGTGGAGGATATAATGGTCGCAACAGAAATATTTCTTATAGCGGCTGGCGTAATATGTGTTGTTGTCAGCGTTGTTATGAGTTTTGGAGATGATAAAGAGAATGTGGAGAGCAGTGCTAAATCGGAACTGACACAGGCACAGCTTGATATGGTAAAACATCAGGTTGATGAGGTTATTAAGCAGCAGATAAGTGGTCTGTCTGAAAAAACGGAAGCTGCACTTGATAAGATATCTAACACCAAGATTCTTGAAATGAATGAATATGCAGAGAGTGTGCTTGGTGAGATTAACAGAAATCATAATGAAGCTGTTTTTTTGTATGACATGCTTAATGAAAAATCAAAAGAAGTAAAGACAACAGTTAAAGATGTTAATTATGCAAAAAAGCAGGTTGAACAGATTAGTGGAAGAACTTCTGATATGTCTGATAATGCAGTCATGTCAGAAGAACATGAACAGGACCGCACAGATGATGGGAAAGAACCGGCATATGAACAGGCGGTTAAGTCTGGTAAAGATACAAAGGATATAGCAAAGGAAAGGCTTGCAGCATTAGTAAAGAAAAGCAATCAGAAAGCTAAGAATGCTGAAGACAGAATTAATACACAGGCAGACAGTCTTAATAAAGAATATTCGAATAATGAAAGAATTCTCCAGATGAATGCATCCGGTGTATCTGTTAAGGAAATTGCTAAGAAACTTAATATGGGAGTTGGCGAAGTAAGGCTTGTGATTAATCTGTATAAAGGTGGTAAACAACAATGAAGTTCAGATATTATATAAGAGGTTTTGGAGCTGGTCTTATAGTTGCAGCTGCTGTTCTTTTAATTGCAGGTATGATAGAAAAGAATAATAATTACATTGTTTCTGATAATAAAGAGACGCAAAGCAGTGGTTCTGTTATAGCATTTACAACGGAAAGCACGGATAACAAAGAGAAAGAAACGCAGAAAGCTACAGGAAAGTCAGATGAAGAGACGACGCAGGTTAATAAAGAAACTACGACGACTGTGGTGGCAAGAGAAACTGAGTCACAAAGACCTACGGCAAGTATTGTTATCGGTGATGGAAGCGGACTAGTCCAGATTGAATTCAAGGGTGTAGGAACTGCATCTGAGGCAGCAGATATACTGTATAGTGCAGGAATAATCGAAGATAAGCTGGCATTCTATACATATATGGATATATCAGGATATGCTGTCAGAATCAGAGATGGTGAGTATTCTCTTAAGCCTGGAGATTCATATGAGACTATTGCCAGAACAATAACACAGTCAGATTAAAAAAATGCTTGCATTATATTGAATGTATTGTTATAATGCATTTTGTGTGAAAAAACATGCTGGTGGATTTTACGGCTGGTGCCGGTATACGCGCCGGTGGTCGAAAAAGAAGAAGCCCGCAAAAGATTAATTAACCAATGGAGGTATCAAAATGAGCGTAATTTCAATGAAACAGTTACTTGAAGCAGGTGTTCATTTCGGACATCAGACAAGAAGATGGA
>OGHC01000673.1_pt1 | contig 21308 bp, 23 predicted proteins | sample 1571381 | NCBI WGS metagenome assembly OGHC01 (sample SAMEA2581945, study PRJEB24529) | metagenome | biome: Human gut stool | place: China | collected 2011 | reverse complement strand
GAGTTATGGCACCAGATGGAGAAGAGCAGGACGCTTATATATTAGGTGTAAATGAACCAGTAGGCAAGTTTACAGGTAAAATTATTGCTATTGTCCATAGAAAAGATGATGTAGAAGAAAAATGGGTAGTTGTACCTGACGGAATGATGTTTTCAAAAGATGAGATTAGGCAGCAGATTTATTTTCAGGAGCAATATTTCGATAGTGAAATTGTGATGTAATATTAAGGAGATTGCTGTTTCGGAGAAGTTAAAGGAAGAACTGGAAAGTAAATATATAGATGATAGGATAGCACATACTAATGGAAAGCAAGAAATGATAGATATTATTCTGAATGGCAAATAGATTGTTGACATGAATTGCCAAGACTGGTATATTATTCAACAAAAACAAGGAGAACATACACATGAATCAGAACTTATATTCAAGACATTATATGTACATGTATTACGGACGTACACGGCTATAAACATGCAAGGATAGTGCATTAGGTTATAGCTTGTAGGTCTTTTAGTCTAGTGCATAAAACCAGAATATAAGAGAAGATTTTACCTACATTGCATCTTATTAAATTGGAGATATCGCACTGGACATTGAATGTTTGGTGCGATTTTTTATGTTTACAAGAAAGAGGTGCAGAAAATGAGTGATTTAATTGAACTTAAACTGATAACAAGAGAAGATGCTGAATGTCTGCATAAACTGCAGATAGAAGCGTTTATGCCCTTATATGAAAAATATCAGGATGATGCTACAAGTCCGGCGAAAGAAAGTCTTGAAACAATAACGAAGAAGATAGTTGATGATAATTCGGATTTCTATTTTATTTTGTTTAATGGTGAGAAAGCTGGAGCTGTAAGAGTTAAATGGCATAAAGGGCAAAAAGTACACAAGAATGTAAATTGGATATCTCCTATTTTTGTTATTCCAAAGCTTCAAAATAAAGGAGTTGCCAGTAACGTAATCAAACAATTATTTGATATTTATCCGAACACAATAGAATGGTGGTTGTCTACTATCAAGCAGGAAGAGAAAAATTGCCATTTGTATGAAAAATGTGGATTTGTTCGAACTGGAGATGAAATAGTTGTAAATGAAAATATGACATTATTATTTTATGTAAAGAGTTATATTGAGGTAAGGAGATTTAAGGAAGAGGATGCCAGGGAGGTCAGAAATCTTATTGTCAGGAATTTCTTAGAGGTTAATAGTAAAGATTATGGCATATCAGCAATGGAAAAACTTGCAAAAGTTTACGATGTGGAAAAAGTTCTGAATGTGGCAAGTTATGCGCATATGTACGTCTTTGAATTTGATGGAAAAATAATTGGAACAGGTTCTATCTCAAGTTTTTGGGGAAGTGAAACAGAAAGTATACTTTTGTCCATTTTTGTCCTCCCAGAATTTCATGGAAAGGGTGTTGGAAGAAAAATCATAAATACATTAGAAACGGATGAATTTTATGTAAGAGCAAGCAGAATTGAGATACCGGCATCCATTACAGCAACGGAATTTTATAGAAAATTTGGATATGATTACAAAAATGGTGTTAAGGAATTTGATAATGAACACCATTACAGATTGGAAAAGTTTAAGGCGGCAGGGTTGAAATAACAACAGATAATCAATTATTTTTATTTATCCTTGCAGAAGCATTAGTTCTTATGTTAGGATACTATCTAAGGAAAGTACCCATGACAGGGCGTTAAGCGTCCGGGGGACGCTTGTTTAGCGCCGATCGGAGCGTAGAGGTAGACTCTCGAGTTTTATGATACTGGGCAACCGGAATACATAGGAAGGGGTGCTAGGTGCCAGTGGCACCTGCTTAGCACCGACCTAAACGGAGTGTAGACGTGGCGCCGATAACGGCTTATGAGATCATTTCGATTTTCATTGGGATATTAGCATTGCTGATGTCCTTTGGTAGCTTGATTGTAGCGTTGCTTGCCTTTCTCGATAAGAGAAACAAGCGAAAATAAAAATGCCTATCCTGTCTGATCCACAGGATAGGCGGTGTCCTTAAGGACATTTTGGGTGATGAAAGCATTTCTAGATACATGAAAACAACTTTGCAAAGAGGAGTTTGAATAGTCGGGAAAGCTCCAAGAATGCTTATTTTAAGCGGTTCTTGGAGCTTTTTTAAGTGGTGTGATACCTGTATGATACCTATTTACTTTTTAGGAATCACTATTTTCTAAATTTACAAGTGCTCGGTACATATATTTGAAAGAGTCCTCTGTATAAGTATCGTCATAAAAAGAGGCTAATTTAGGATATTTTTCAAAGATAGAGTTTATTGTATCTTTCCATCGTTTAAACAATTTTTCGTTGGATAGACTCCATAATAAATTACTATCTATGTATTGAGATTTTGAAAAATAGTATGTCCACAATTCTGAGTCAAATAGTTTGAGCGTTGAATGTAGTGATTCTTGTGCTGCTATTGAATAACCATAACTATTACCGATAATACATAGGAAGACGGTGTTGGCAAGTTCTTTAATAATAAAAGGGTATTTTTTAACAATACTAAAATAATCAGAATTTGATAATAGGTCAAATAATTCTTTTGCAGGTTCAGGTTCATTATAAAAATTGTCAATTCCGTTATGGGCTTCTGCCAGTTTATCAATATGTTCCACTATACAAACATAATTTAAATAATCATTAAAGTCTTCAATTTGCGGAGGGTCGGTTAATGGTCTATTTGCTAGATGGTTTTTGATTTGTTTATAAAATGGGTTATTGGTACCACCGTTCATAATCATTGGGTCAAAAGTTTCGAATTCGTCGAAGGATGTTTCATTAAATTTGTAAAATTTAATAGTTCTTTCTTGAGATTGAAAGTATACTGCAACATAATTAGTACGATTCTCATAAGGGAGATTTTTTAAGAAATTACATGCGCGATGACGTGCACCGCCTTCGCTACTGTTGTTACAATCATCAGGGATTTTACAAAACACATTATATGCACGAATATTTTCCTCGGTGTCTATAATTGTTATCCCATCAAAATTTAACATTGATAAAAAAAGAGAGATTTTATTGTCAAAGTCTTGAAAACTATCAGCTGTAATCTTTTCATCACGTGATAGATTAATATTAATTTCATTAATTGAACTAGTGAAGTTATCGTCGTTTTCGGGTATCCATTCGTTATTTACGATTAAGCAAATGGTTCCATGAACAGTTTTTCTAACCTTTTCGAAAATGCCTTTCCATGTTTTGCATGTTGTAGCCTTTAATGTATCAGAAAAATAGTATTCAACAAGTGCGTCTATGTTTTCGGAAGATTCGAAATCAAAACATAATAATTTGCTACTGTTTTTTCCAATTGCAAGAATTCTGCTTTTAAGAATACCTTGGAAAATGACAAAGTTATTGTTAAGAAGAGTTCTTTCAGATGAGCCAGTTTTTTCTAAATCAGTAAAATAAACTCCGCATTCAATAATGTTTTTATTTTGTACGATAAATACATCTGCATCTTTACTACAAAAAATAGCAACTTTTTTTATCATATTGATAATTTTTTTGGTTCGGATTTCTGCAGTATCGTTGGCGTCATAAATATACTTTTGCAAAATATGAAATCGACCATTTAAATCTTCGATAGTAGTATTCATTCCGATTGCAAGTTTGAAATTTAATTTCTGGTCCTCTTCCTCATAGTGATTTAAGGTAGGTATAATCTGAAGAACTGCATCAAGGAGTTCATTTTCAATTCCGCAGAAAGAATCATATTCAATATTTTCTTTGATAAAATTAGATATAATATTTCGGTCGATTGATATAATGTCTGTATTCATTTATTTTCGCCATCCTTTCTTCGGTTCTTGCTTTCCGCAATCATCACAAGTATCCGGCCAATTTAATTTCCATTCTAGATACTCTGCATCTGTGATTTCTCCGTTTCTTAGTTCCTGTTTACGCATCATCCATTCCCGCATGAATTCATCTACAAGTCCGTAATTAAACCACATACCTACCGGCGGTTCGTCCGGCCAGTATTCGGTCACATCATCATAAGAGGCTTCCGGTGGCAGATCAGCTTTGCCTCTTTTGTTTGTACGGATAAGCGTGAAAAAGTTGATTGCATTTCTGTTATCTTCATCCAGCCAGAAAAATGTCTGCATGATATCTTCAGCGCTGCCGTGAACCGGACTTACAAAGAGTAATGGGTTGATGTCCATTGCTTTTGACATATCAATCAGCATATCATTTTGAGGAATTCGGTAGTCGCATTCGTATTGAGCAATACGATTTGCGGCTCCTTTTCCTTCTATACCTATAGCCTCACCGAGCTGTTGTTGAGTCATTTTTCTGAATTTTCTAACGAGTTTTATCTTTTTTCCCAGGGTCATGAAAAACTCCTTCCTAAATACTGCTTGTACAGAACATTATAGCGAAAGAAAATGGAGATGTAAACAAAAACATTCGCATATTAGCGAAAATTAATATTGATATTCGCTAATATGCGAATTATAATGAGTATCACGATAGACATTTGCATTAAAGCGAATACAAACTGAATGAGCTGAATCATATATCAACAGACTTGCGCCATGACCTCGATAGAGCGAACGAAGATAGACACTCCCAGAATTGGCGGGAATACCTCGAGCAGGAGCGGATCCGTGCTAAAAGCAGAGGCTGGTTGAAACACCGGCAACATATGATCCGAATGGAAGCCAAATGTGATAGGGGTTACTACGGTAGCAATATCTACAGTTCCGGAGATAGGAATTAATATTGGAGGAGGTGAAGCAATGGAAGGAACTATATTTATCACAGCTGCGGAAATGGCTGAAATACTTGGTATTTCAAAACCATATGCATGCGGGGCAAATGTTCAAGGAAGTACTTTGAACAGAAAATCTATGGTTACGAAGATTATTACAATCCGGATTATGAGCCACAGCGTAACCGAAGCAAGGTTGCAGAAGAAATGGATTATGAAGCGGCAGTTGGGGATTCTGTGATAAGTGAACAGGATGAAGTGGATAAACCGCCTGAAACAAATGAATTGTCGGAAGATGGTGCTGAGATAGCAGAAAATGTGATGTTGGATGCAGATGTAATGGTGAAAGAGACAACTGAATAGGTGAATCCAGCGAGTGGGGGCAAAAAGCGCCCCCAAAACGTGCAAATGGGGGCAGAAAGCGCCCCCAAAACCACAAAGTGGGGGCAGAAAGCGCCCCCGCACAAATCAGAGCTGAAAAAGTGTGGGGGCAAAAAGTGCCGTCAAAATGCAAAAGTGGGGGCAAAAAGCGCCGTCAAAATGCAAAAGTGGGGGCAAAAAGCGCCGTCAAAACAGCAAAGTGACGGCAAAAAGCGCCACCGCTCAAATCAGAGTGAAAAAAGTCATGGTGGCGGAAAGTGCCATCAAAATGGAAAAGTGGTGGCGGAAAATGCCACCAAACAAGCAAAATGATGGCAAAAGGTGCCACCACTTTTAAATCAGGTGGAACTTTAGCCGCCATATCAGTAATTGTGGTGGTACATTAACCACCACATATCATATACAGGGTGCAGGTGCTCCTGCCAAGACGAAAAATTATGTAAACGCTGATGCGTTTATATTTTTTCGGGAAAAGGTCCGACCTTTTCCGCATCTTGCGAAACCAGTGAACACTACGAATTTCATGCTTGCATGGAAATGAGCAGTGTGAACGCCAAATACACCGAGCATGTAATGCGAGGTGCAAAACCTATGAACACATTTTTAAGAAAGGTTGGAAAAGCAATGGTACAGATAAAAAGAGATTGGTTTGATACAGCATTAGAAAACTACGAAAGGGGAAAAATGTATGGCAGATGGAAAGAGAAGATACAAGTCTGACAGGAAAGATTATAAGATATCGGTTAAGCTGTCAGAAAAAGATATGGATATTCTGAAAGCAGCACTTAAGCGGACAGGAATGACAGCAAGTGCCTATATAAGAGAATTGATCCGGACAGGCGGTAACATTGATACAAGTTATCCTGAGTACAGGGCAAAAGCAATCCGTATCATAGCAGGTATTGCAAATAATATTAATCAGGCAGTAAAGCTTGGCAATTCACAGGGAAGGTTGTACTACAGCGATATTGACAAGTTGCAGGGTAGTCTGAATGATGTAAAGAAAACATTTGGGGAGGTGCTGGAAGTATGGCAATTACAAAGATCTTAAATATTATGGAATCAGAGGGCAGAAATCCGGCATCGCACCTGAAGAATGCATTGGAATATATCCAGAATCCGGATAAGACGGAAGAATGTAGTGGTGGGCGGTATTAACTGCCTGCCGGATACAGCATTTGAGCAGATGGAAGAGACAAAGAACATTTTTCATAAGACGGGTAAAAGGCGGGGGTATCATGTGATCATATCATTTTCACCGGAAGAAAAAGTGACGGCAGAGCAGGCAATGTATGTGCTGGAGCACTTTGCGAAGGATGTGCTTGGTGATGATTATGAGGCGGTGTATGCAGTCCATACTGACAGGGAACATATGCATGGGCATCTGATCTGGAACAGTGTAAGCATGACAACCGGCAAGAAATACAATTCACCGAAAAGCAACTGGAAAAATCATCTCCAGCCGATTACGAATAAATATTGTGATGAACTGAGACTTTCAATAATGCCTGCGGAGTACAGCAAAAATCCAAAGAATATCAGCAGGGATAAATGGGAAAAGGAAATGTCGATGAAGGATATTATACTTCGTGATGCTAAGATGTGTGCGTATGCGGCAGGAAATGTGGAACATTTTCAATATCTGATGAGAAGTCTGGGGTATGTATTTAAGAAAGGTTCGTGGATGGAGGTGCAGACACCAGGATTTCGATATTATCATAAACTGGCAAAGCTGGACGAGATGTTTTCAGAAGATATGTTACGGCATCATGTGGATATGCCCTGGATGGCAAAGCCTTACTTTTATTCGTCTGATATCAGAGGATTGCACAGGGCTAAGTTGTCACCATACCAGAAACGATTTTATGCAAAGCTATACAGGCTAAGGATTGTAGAACAGAATCGTTTTGTAGTAGGTGGAGCAAAATATACAGAGGATTTGAATAGGTTTCATCGGTTACAGGACGAATATCTGCTGCTTGTGAATAATGACATCAAGGATGTTGCGGGACTTGTGAAGTACCGGAGCGAACAGCAGGAAAAGATGCAGTGGATTGATGAAAGACAGCAGGAAATATATAAAGAAAACTCCAACAGAAAGCGTATGATTAAGACAGATGAGCAATATCGGGAATATCAAGTGTGGCATGTGGGAGTGCAGGAAGAACTGGATGAGCTGAAGCAGGAGAAAAGGGAGATTAAGATGCAGTTACAGCTTGCTGATAGCATTATGAAAGAGGATTTGTATACGGCTTATTATATGGTCTCAGAGAATGAAGAAATCGTTGCAGACAGGGATGTTGAGATACCGGGGATGGATGAAGAGACTGAGGTTGAGAGAGTGGCGGCAGTAGTTGTTGGAAAACAACAGACTGATTTAGATGGAATAGGAAAACAATAGATTCATAATTCGTCTGATGTGAATGTGGCAAGAGTTGGCGAAAGTATGACTGATGTAACAGATAAAAGTGAATTTGTGGAAACTAGAGAAACTGAACCTGTGGACAAAGCTGGCTGGATTGTCAGGAGAATATCAGAGTTTGGTGGTTATGAAAATGTCAGTGATTCTGTTAAGGTAGATGTATTCGGATTTGATATTGCTGATGTAGGCGGTAGCATAAGGTTGTTCTCTGATGTAATGAAAAGGCTGGGGATAAAGTTGGATGGAGATGAGCTTTATGAGGAGTTTCAGAGGATTTATGAATAGAGCGTTAGTAGAGATGTTGATAAGGAAAAGACTGGAGATAAGATTTGGAACAAGGGCAGAGGAAGATGATTCCTCTGCATATTTATTTGATAAAACGCCTGTTTTATGCTATGATAATGATTGTAAAATGAGCAGGAGGCACAAGTATAATGAAATTATCCGATAAAATAAAAGTATTAAGAGAAAAGTTTTTAATGACACAAGAAGATTTCGCAAAAGAGCTAGGTGTAGCGTCTTCGACAGTGAATAGATGGGAAACTGGAAAGGCTAGACCTAATATTGCTGCTATGAGAAATATAAAGGGATTTTGTGAAGAACGAGATTATCCTTATGAAGAAATAGAAAATGAATGGTTAAGTCATTAATAGGCTTAAACATAATTTGTAACAATTAATTGAAAGGTAACATTATAAATGAATAAGTTAAAACGACACAAACAAATTAGAGTATTTGAAGGCTTCGCCGGCTATGGAGGTGCAACATATGGACTGCAACGAGCGGGGATAAATCACAAAGTTGTCGGATATTCGGAATTTGATAAATTTGCTTCTGCATTATATGATGCTAATCATACGGACAAAAAAGGGAAGCCTATACATAACTGGGGAGATATAACACAGATAAATCCAGAAGATTTACCTGATTTTGATTTGTTTACAGGAGGATTTCCTTGTCAACCATTTTCTACTGTAGGAATGCAACAAGGAGAAAATGATCAGTATGGAAGGGGAACATTATTATATGATATTTTAAGAATTTGTGCTGTAAAAAAACCAAAATATATTTTTATGGAAAATGTAAAGGGACTAGCTACGAAAAGGTTTGAAAATACATTCAACACGTTGAAGAATTCATTAAAAGAAATGGGGTATGGAGATTTAAAATATGCGATACTTAATACAAAGGATTATGGGATTCCACAAAACAGAGAAAGACTATGGATGTTTGCTCGCTTAGGAGGATTGCCAGATGATTTCTCAATGACACCACCGACTATTGAAAATGGATTAAGATTGAAAGATTTTGTTGATGATAATCCAGAAGATTTCTTGTATTTGTCACAGAAACAGATACAGAGGATAAAGGATTTTTATGGGATACCATCATTTGTTGTTTCAGAAGCATCTTGCTTTGATTTATACAATAGAAAGATAAGAGATGATGGCATTAGCATTACAATTTTAGCACCTGAGCATAATAAATTAAGATTGGTTGAGCCTACAGGTTCTGATGGGATAGAGGTTGTTCGTAAATATTCGGTGACAGAACAATTTAGATTGATGGGATTTAAGGATGGAGAAATTGATTTTGCAAATCAATCATATACACAGTTATCTAAGCGAGCAGCTAATGGTTGGGATGTAAATCTTGTTGGAATATTATTAAATCATATATGGGGGCAATTATTATGAAAATAGATTTTGCAACACTAGCATTTGGGCACAAGGTCAAAGTTGGAGGTTCAACGCCTAATTGGGCAACGGCGTTGGGGCAGGGAAATGAACATAAAATAAATAATGATGCAGAAATTGATGAATTATTAAAAGGAATGGTATATTCCGCAGTTCCACTGGAAAAAGTTTCAACTAAAATAGGAAAAGGTGGAAATGTAGTTTTTGGAAATGTAGAGAACTCACCAGTAGTTTTAGCTGCTCTTTTTCAGAAAGTATATGTAAATGATGTGCTTATAGATGGCGGGAAATATATTCTGTTAATTACAAGAGACACCTCTATGTCTCATGCAGGGAGACTTAGGGTTAAATATGGACCTAGTAATACATATTATGATAATGAAGATATATATTCTAATGATATCTTTATAAAACAGATGAAGAAACAATTAGGGTTAGGAGAAAATGCATGTTGGTTTGTTTCAGATATAAATATTAGAAATCAAAATGAATTGATTCTAACAGCAACAATTGTTAATGGTACGGAAAATGTTGAATATGATGATACAAAGGCTTTACATATGGCATGGGGAAAACTTAACCCTACTTATGTATATTCTATAGATAAGCAGAATAAAGGTGAAAAAAATAGAATAATATTTGGTGCACCGGGAACCGGTAAAAGCCATAAACTTGAAAAAGATAGTGAGGTTTTTGGTGATAATGTTGAAAGGGTAACTTTTCATCCTAATTATTCGTTTTCACAATTTGTTGGTACATATAAACCTGTTCAGGGAGAAAATCTAGGGGATATAACATATGAGTATGTTCCTGGACCATTTATGAGAGTTTATACACGAGCAGTAAATAATCCAGGGGAGGATTATTTGCTTATTGTAGAAGAAATTAATAGGGCTAATGTAGCAGCAGTTTTTGGAGATATTTTTCAGTTATTAGATAGAAAAGATGGTGTTAGTGAATATCCGATTGCAACGACAGAAGATATAAAAAAATATTTGAGAAAAGAACTTGTGTGTTTGAATTCTGAAGAAAACGATGAATATGGCAATAAAATATTTAAACAGAAGGATGAAGATAAATACACAAAAGAGGATATTAGTAAGTTATTATATATGAAAATTCCAGAAAATATGTACATATGGGCAACAATGAACAGTGCAGATCAGGGCGTATTTCCAATGGACACAGCATTTAAGCGTAGATGGGAATTCGAATATTTAAGTGTCAATGATGATGAGCAGGTTGCAGCAATAAAAGATTATGTCATACCAATGTGTTTTAAGGATAACAAAGCAGATCATTATATTGGATGGGATAGTTTAAGAACAAGGATAAATAATATTTTAACATCTGAAAAGTGTAAGGTTAATGAAGACAAGCTTTTAGGACCATTTTTTATATCTAAAAATATGTTAGACGAGATAAAGAACAATAAAGAGCAAATAGACGAATTAGAAGTAAAAGATGAAGCTTCTCTGACTGAGAGAGATAACGAAGCACTTAAAGATATGCATCAAAAAGAGAATAGTTATATAAAAGCATTTGAAAGTAAAGTAATTATGTATTTGTTTGAAGATGTTATGAAGATGCGTCCGGAGAACATATTTATAGGTCATCATAAAAAGAATGGAAAGATGATTTTTTCGGAAATATGTAAAGCCTTTGAGCAGGATGGTGAAGGCATATTTGGAATTGAAGATTTGGGAAATATATAAAAAGGGGATGAGAGACAATGACGAAAGGTTTCTTTCGTGAGAGAAAGCATTATTCTTTACAGGAAATAGCAGACAATTTGATTAACATCAATATGGAAGAAACCAGACGCATTGTCGGGATTCTTAAAAAATATGGAGTAGTTAAAGCTGTAAAAAAGAATAAGCCGGATTTTGGCGATTTATCAAATGAGGATATTGTCTTGACTGATGTGGTAGACAGCTCAAGCGATATAGAATATATATTTGATTATGTTGGTGTCGTTGTAATCGAGGGACAAGTTTTTAAATGTTATCCTAAATATATCAAATCAACAGAACATCTATTTGAAAATCTAAAGCAGGTTCTAAAGGTTATAAAAAAATACAATGCATCAGAACAATTGATTTATCTGTTTAATGGAGAAGATGATTGTAAGATTTTTAATAGACTGGCTGTATCTATTCATTTGTTAGAGACATATTATGCTGATGGTTTGTATACAAATCAGAAAGAAATAATTGAAACAAATGGAGACGGTGAGATTTTATGGGATAAGACTATAAATGAAACATTTGCAATTATACAGAATAACAAACCATATTATGTGGAAATACAGACTAAGAATACGATTGACAATGACTATGATTATTTTCGACGGCTACATGAATGTGTTCTTACACAATGTAGCAGAGAATTATCATATGCAGGACTTTTAGAATTGTTTGAATTGACAGAAGTTGAGCTGACACAAAAAGAACTGTCTGATTTTGGCGATGCGAGTTATATATTATATCGGTTGCAGTCTGAGATACAAACTCAATATATTACAAGGAAACAGAATCTTCTAAAAACAATATATACATATATTGCTAACGAAAAAACAGATAAAAATGATGTGAGCTATAGTTTATATGGAACTAATAGTTTTAACTTGGTTTGGGAAAAAGTATGCGCTGATAATTTTGGAAGTGTTATAGACAAGAAAATAGTAGATCTTCCATTAAGTAATCCGGAATGGATTAAAGTTGAATATAAAGATAAGACATTAAGAAAAGTGATTAAATCACCAAGATGGAGAAAAACAGAGTTTCCGGATGTAGAAGATCCGAAGGTGGAAACATTAAAACCTGATTTGGTATGCATATATCCTGTTGATGAACAGAAAAAAGATTATTGCTTTGGAATATATGATGCAAAATATTATTGTATAGATTATCAAATACATGGAGATAAAGCTATCATTAGTGGACAACCGGGTGTAGGTGATGTCACAAAGCAATATTTATATCAATTAGCATTTGATGATTTTATTATGAAACAGGGATACAGATATGTGCAAAATATGTTTTTCTGTCCTGATGAAGTTGGAGATAAGCAGTATGGTTGGGTACAGATGGAAATTCTAAATCATATTGAGAATAAAAGATTGGAAAACATAGCAGTTGTAAAATTATGTGCATCAAAAATGTATCAATTGTATCTTGATAATCAGACAATTAGTGAGCATGAGATTAATCAATATATACCAGATATAGGTAGACAAGAAATATCAGAGCAAAATTTTGCTAATCGAATGCTGGCATATCTTATGCGTATTACAAACGCTAGTAAAATGGCTGAGGAAAAGCTTGAGATGAAAGCAGACCAAGGTAAATTGATATATCCGAGACAGATAAAAAGAGAACTTGGAGCAAAAATTATTTATGATGCTATTTGCCCGGTTGCAAGCAAAGCTTTTTATGGATTCAATCCATACGAAAAAGAAAACTATGGCAATATGGTAGCAGAGGATATAGGCAACTCTTATGGAAGATGTAATCAGATTGCGGATGCATCCATTGAAATAGAGAAAAAGATAAAAGAGTTGTCAGAAAAGGAACTTCAGGATGAAAAGGTAATTATAGATATTCTCAGGAAGTGTTTTGAGGATAAAGAAGATATAGCATCTATGGTTGAAGGGGAGAACTTGGAGATGCTGGTTGAAAAAGTTATGGAATTGGTTAGGAATGTGTATTTGTAGGATTTAATTGGTTATATGTTGAAAGGTGGTTATTAATTGTTTGAATATATGTATAAGGTGCCGCAGAATGAACATAAAACAACATACGGGGCGTTAAAAGTTAGTAATATTATTTTTGAACCAGGGGAAATTGAGAGAGCCTTACCGGATATAGTATTTGCTGATAATAATTTGAAACATATGTTTGCTGAAGATGACTTAAGTGGAAATAAAAGGAAGAATATATATCGAAGATTTATACCTAAAAGTGAGATGTTATCTGATATCAATACGTTTGTCTCCGCTAGTATTTCGACAAATAGGTCTTTTTATTCATTTTTGGCAGAGGGAATCTTAGGACTTGTTTTTAGGGATTTATATGATTTCGATTTAGCGAAAGGAATAATAGATATTACAGAAACATTATCAGACTCACACACAGGAGTAGATGCATGTTTATATAATCTTAATCATCATATTATTGTTTTAGGAGAAGCTAAATTCTATGAAAATTTAAGCGGAGGAATGGATAAAATAATAAAAGATTTTGTTGAGAAGAGTATAAAAAACAAACTTGAAAGTTTGCAGACGAATGTGGAAAATTGTGATGAAGCTATTCAGATTGTAATAAAAAATTTAAAGATGGAAGAATACGATGAATTGACAATTGATCAATTTATGAATCAGAAAATAGTGTTTGCAGGTTTTGTTTTACATTCGGAAAATGATGTTAGCCATTATAATGAACCTAATTTCTATAATAGATATTTTGTTTCTACCAGTCAATTAAAGGACAATATAAATAAATCGCTCAATCATAATGATATAAATGGAGAATATGAAATTATATTGGTTCATTTGCCTATAAAAGATAAGAAAAGTCTTATTGTAAAAATGATAGAGACATCAAGAGAAAAACTTAGGAGTTTGTAGAGGTGATACATTGTATGAACAGTTATAAGTATAATAAAAAACGTAAAAAGATGTTAGAAGAATTGGATGCGGGGAAAGAGGTACCAATTATTGAATTGGGAATGTATGATTTGACGCCATATTTTAATATAGATGATTTCGATATTAGCTTATTTGAAAAGATTATGATTAATAAGAATTATGAGAGAAAAATAGAACATGTTCATAAAGAGTTATTTTTTTCACCACCTCAGTATAAGGCATTAGAGTGCTTATTTCGAGAAAATAGGGTTATTCTCTCTGCACCAACATCATTTGGTAAAACATTGCTAGTAAAGGAATACATATATAGACATAAACCAAGAAAAATTGTTTATATTGTACCTACAAATGCATTAGCGTATGAATTAGAACGCAGTTTTAAAGAAAATGATAAGTTCTCAGATTATACTATTTTCGATAAATGTGCTATAGACGAACAAAAAGAAAATATTACAGATGAAAAACTTTTTTTCGTTGGAACTCAAGAAAAGTATTTAGAAATAGATCAAAATATTATGGGGAAAGTAGACTTATTTGTTATTGATGAAGCATATAAATTGCAGGAGACAATAAAAAATCAAAGAGCATATAAATTGTCAGAAACCTTTTTAGATAGTATGTCTATTTGCTCAAAGAAAATATTCTTACTTACACCAAAAGCAATACTCAAAGGATTTGAAAAATATCAATTTGTTATATTTAAATCTGATTTTAATGCAGTAGATAAAAATTATATTGTTTTGGATAAAAATAATTTTTATGGAACACTTTTAAATAGGGGGAAAGAAGAAAAAACAATACTGTTTTGTAATTCTCCCAAACAAATAAATGACAGTTATGAACAAATAAAAAATTTAACAAATATTAATATAGATACTGAGTTTGTAAGGCTATTGGAAACAGAAATACATCCTGATTGGAGTGTTGTTAAGTTATTAAAATCAGGAATTCTGACGCATCATGGTCAAATGCCAAAGTTTGTTCAAAATCGAATGATTACTCTTTTTAATGAAAGTAATAATTATAATATTTTATGTGGCACAAACTCTATTTCAGAAGGAATAAATACTGTAACTAAAAATTTATTTATTCATCCTGAGTATAATAACTTGAATGACATATTGTTGCTGAAGAATACAATAGGAAGGGCTGGAAGACTTGGAAAATATCCAATAGGATACATTTATTCATGCACTAAGATTGAAGAGTTGGTTGAAAATGAAATCGTAATATCATTGGCTATTGCAAATGAGGAAGAATTGTCAGAAATAGAAGATAGCAAGGATGATGAGAAAATATCACGATTTAGTATTGAAAATAATCTGGAATTAGAATTTAGTAAACATTTAATAAAAGCCTATAAGTTATCATTATCCAAGTTGAAGAATATTTTAGAAGCCTTATGTATTGACAGAAAATATCAAAATATTTCAAATTTACCATTTATTGCTAATAGTGCATTTACTAGTGAATATCCAGGAAAATTAGATATTGATAAATTATTAATTACAGGTTATTTGCAGATATATTATTATGAAAAACATCAAAAAATATATTTAAACAACTTTAATGATAGGATTATTTATTTTAAAAGCAAATATGAAAAAGCGATGAGTAATACAGATATAATAAATGCATATATGCAGTTTATATATTCCACTTTGGAATATTACATAATGCCGCTTGTTAATATAGGCTTAGAAATAAAGGAAAAATATCCAAACTGGCATTTTGGGAAAAATGTAATTGAATCATTGGAGGATTGTAAGAATAAATACTACACAAGAACATATGGAAGATTAAATATTGATGGTTTGTCGGATAGACATAAACTTATTATAAGTGCGATGAAGGATTATGGAATGACTAGTATTATAAAAAATCTCAATGAAGCAATATTATATGAGATAGAAAGTTGTCTTAATGTTAGATATTCTACAATAGATATATTGCGTGCTATAAATTATTTAGCAAATAATTCTGATAAAAATAGGGACTTTTATTTAGAAATAAAGAAAAAATATATGGTATAAAAATTGTCGATATAGAATGGAGGCGATTAAATGACAACCGAATTGATGAGAAATTTGCTCACAAATGATGAGAAAATAACAATTGAGTACAAAACATGCCAGCGTGGAATACAGGAAGATGTTTATGAAACAGTGTGCTCATTTTCCAATAGATATGGTGGCTATATTATCATGGGTGTAGAAGATGATGGAACACCAATCGGAATTAATAGAAATATGAGTAAAGATATGAGAAAAAACTTTGTTAATCAGCTTAACAATCCTGATAGAATGTCACCTACATTATATCTTTCCATAGAAGAATTTGAATATGAAGGTAAATTATTATTATGGGTGTATGTTCCGCCAACATCTACTGTAGAAAAGTGTGCAAACAGGATCTATGACAGAAATGAAGATGGGGACATGGATATTACGGACTCTCCGATTCAACTACAGAATATGTATAACCGAAAGAGTAATACATATGTGGAGCACAAGATATTCCCTTATGTTACAACGGAAGATCTACGCATGGATTTGATGGGTAAAGTAAGAAATCTTGCAAAGAGCAAAAATCCGGATCATCCTTGGTTGAAAATGTCTGATGAGGAAATATTGAAGAGTGCTGGCTTATGGGAAAAAGATTTTTCATCAGGTATTCAAGGCTATAATCTTGCGGGTGTGTTATTGTTTGGTAAGGATGATGTAATAAGGTCATGTTGTCCTGGGTATATTACTGATGCATTATATAGGGTTGAAAATCTAGATAGGTATGATGATAGATTGCAGGCGACAACTAATTTAATAGAGGCATATGATCTTTTAATGGAATTTGTTGCAAAGCATACATCAGATAAATTTTGCTTAATCAACAATATTAGCACGAGTATTAGAGGTATTATTTCAAGAGAGGTTATTGGCAATATACTTGTGCATAGAGATTATTCAAGTGCATATCCGGCAAAGGTGATTATCGAAAAGGATTGGCTTAGAACAGAAAATTGGTGTATTCCTAGACGCCATGGAAATATTATGAGCGATGAGTTTACTCCTTATCCAAAGAATCCTTTAATTCAGCAATTTTTTGCTAATATTGGTAGAACAGATACTATTGGTTCGGGAGTAAGAAATCTTTACAAGTATACACCAATGTATTCAGATGGTGGTAAGCCAGAGCTAATTGAAGATGATGTATTTAGAACTAATATACCATTAGACAGAATAGCAGCAGATGAGGCTACAGAACAGAAAACATTATCTGAAAGAGAACAGAGAATTTATAATATGATTTGTGAGAATCTGCATTTATCAGTTGAACAGGTAATGGCAGAATTGGATATATCAAGATCAACAGTGTTTAGAGATTATGCGAAAATTAAGAAAGTAACAGGTGCCGTTTACGATAAAAAGACTTCAACATGGACATTGTAATGAGACAGTCTCAAGTTAGTCTCAACAAAGTCTCATAAATTTTGACACTTTATGAGACTGAAGAAAAATCTAAAAACGTGATAAAATAGGGATTTTTAGCGTGTCGGAAAAATATAGTCTCAAGTCAGTCTCAACTGAGTCTCATTTTTAAGCTGAGATTATGAGACTCAGTTGAGACTAAAAATGATTAATGAATTTATATGATTTATCGATTGGAGAAGATAAAATGAATCAATTTCTATCAATAGCATTAAAAATACATTTTGAAAGTCTGAAGGTTGGCGGAAAGGGAGAAAATTATTGGCAATGTTATCGAGCTTTTTTAAAGTACTGTGATATATATGGAGATTGTGATCTTAAGGATTTATTCAATAACAAATTATTAAGGCAGGATATAGTGCGCGCATGTGTGTTATATTATAATTCTAGCGCAAAGGCACATAGAAAAGAGGCAGTTAATAGATTTTTGTCTGCGATCGATTTGTTCTATAAAAACTATATAAAAAAGATGGGTGGGATAGAATGTAGTGCACTTGAAGGTGGATGTAGGAACAATGAAATGATTGAAGATATTGAAAAATGTCTCAATACAAAATTAAAGCAAGAAATATATTGTCCGATAGATGATAAGATTGAAATTGAGATAATAAAAATTTGTAATAATCTAAAAAAGAGTGATTTTTATAAATTCGGTCAGAAGATATTATGCAACCTTCTCTTAAAATATGGATTTAAACTAAACTTATTAGTAAACTTAAAAAAGGCTGATGTAAATGACATTGATGGAATTATTACAATTAGAAATAAAGATAGTGTAATCAATCTAAGTGTGGATAAGTCAATGGTATCTGATATTAGACAATATAATATGGTACATAGATATCCTAATAGAGAATATTTCTTTTTGAATACAAAGGGAAAGAAGATTACCTCCAGTTCGGCACTGGCTACGATACAAGAAAAATTAGAAGAAGTTAATAACATAAATACAACAACACTTGCATTAAAGGGCGTTTCAAAACTTATTCAGAAAGGGCTGACTCTAAGTGAGATAAAGTATCTTACGGGGTTTGAAACTAAAAAGATAGAGGATGTTTCTAGGTGGTTGATGAATCAGGAGGATGTAGAAAGTGTTATAAATAATAAGCTTAATTTAATTGATATATAATGGAATGCGAAATCATAGACAAATAAAATAATAAGTAATGAGAATTAGAAATTCTTTTGAGAGATTATCGGATTGGCAGGAAAATTATATAGAATGTCTCAGTAGAGCAGGTGTAATTTTGGAAGTAGGATTAAAGTCTGCATCAGAGAAGTCAGGGAATTTATTGTAGTAATGCCGAACCTGAACTATGATGTTCCTCAAGATTTTGAAGAAAATGAGATAAGGTCCGAATTGGAAATAACAAGAAAACAGATTATTTCGATACAAATAAAGAAATAAATAGCTCTATTGCAGCAAAATTATTGAAAGTGGAAATAAAGAAGTCGGAAAAGGATAAAGATGAAAGTAAAATTAGAAGACATAATTGAGGCAATGGAATTTGCCAATATGGAAACAGAATATTATTATGATACGCACAGTGAAAAAGTTCTGATGATATTTGATGAAATGGTGGATGGTGAGGACAATCCGGAACTTTTCGAAGATATTAAAGAGGGATTTGTCGAAGATTATATACCATTACCGGGACAATACGATATCAATGAGTATCGAATAATGGAAGAGTTTATATACGAACTTCCAGCGGGAAATGATCAAGATGTATTGGCAAGGACAATTCAGGGAAGAGGTGCTTTTAGAAGATTTAAGGATAAATTGTATGACTTAAATTTGGAGAAACATTGGTATCAATATCGTGATGAAGCTTATGAAAAAATCGCAAGGCAATGGTGTGAAAGACATAAGATTGATATTTTTGAATAAAAGAAAGGGGTTACTATGATACCAACAGAAGATATTATATCGATAGTGAAAAACACAATTACTGCATCAAGTAAATGTAACACCCATCGGGGATACATTGGTTGGAGCAGTTGCGATAATATTTGTATGGATATGCATGACTGTCTTGATATGTGTGCTGAGACTTTAGAAATGCGTGCTTATTTGGTTGCACTTGAGGCGACTACATACATTTTGATAGCCGGTGTTAAGTTAGCATCTCATGCAGATAGCAGTTCGGGAATGCTTACGGATGTTATCATGTGTACATACGAGCTGATAGATCAATGCACAAAGGAAATCAAAAAACAGGACAATCAAATGAGGAATCAAGCACTTGCATTGATTATAAAAGTGGCAAAAAAGAGTGTGTTTGATGGTTGGACTGACTGGCGTTATGACTTGCTGAAATGTGGGATTTGCCTATGCGATGAAAAGAGTGCAAAGAAGCTTGAAAAGGTTTTGGATACCATTTTGGAAATTTCACGGGAGGATTATTACCCGGAATATACGAAAAAAGAAGATTTGATTGTAAGATACCTTTTACATAGACATTTATATGGCAAAAAGAATACACAGAAGGAACTATATCAGAATATTGCAATAAATGAACTCCGTATTATTGCTATCAAGGATGCTATGGAAGATAAGAATTATGATGAAGCAGAGAAGCTTTGTTTCGAGAAGATAAATGCAGAAAATACATGGCATTATCGTAGTGGTGATCCGGAAGATTGGAATAACATGCTATATGACGTATATAAGGCAGAAAACAATACGGAAAAGCAAATCACACAGGCAAAAAAGCTGTTATTAATGGGAAATGAGAAGTTCTGGGATGTTTTGAAACAGATTTATAAAGAGCACGGTGCATGGAATGAGAATTACGAAAGCTTATTAGATGAATTAAAGAATAGCAAGCGAACTGTTTGCTATCGTACTGTTCTTATTTCTGAAAATGAAAAGAAGAGATTGCTTGATGATGTAATGGAAAATCCGTATGATTTGTTTTATTATGGAAAATATTTGGTAAAGGATTATCCGGAGCAGGTATATGAGTTATGTTATAAGGAAATAAGTGAGAGTTCTTAAATCCAGATTGTGATCCTATCGAGCGCTACAGACTTCTTGCTAAAGCTGCCGAGTATGTATTTGCATCAACGCAGGAATTACAAACAGAAGGAAATAAGGGGTCTCAGAAGGTTTCATTTAAAACCTACTTTTTAAAGACAGTAAAACGAATGAGAACTGCTTTTGATATTTGTCAGCCTTCTGGTAACCTTGGTGAAGAAGAATCTGCACTTGCACAATGCTTTATGGCTATAGCTGGTTTTGTTCGTAAAATGAGTGGAACAAGTGAAGTGGATACAGATACCATGAATCGTGCAGTTTCTAAGATGTTGAAGAAGCATTGAAATACAATCAGGTAGAAAGTGTTCTTGAAAGTGGCGAAGAAGAAGATATCTTCTCACCAGAATACTTTGAAAAATTATCTGATGTCAAAATGCCAGCAACTAAGTTAGAACTTCTTGTGAAAATGCTTCGTAAGCAGATTAAGGAATACGGAAAAGTGAATCAGTTAGCCGCAAAATCATTCCAAGAAATGTTGGAAAAGACTATTGCGGAGTATCATGAAAGACGTAAACATCTCACGGCAGAAGAAGCTGGAGAAGCCAAGGAAAAGGCTTCTGAGGATATTATTAAGATTGCCACGGAACAGGCTTTAGCTATTCTTCGTCAAATGAATGAGAACAGAGAAAGCTTTCGTAAAATTGGTTTAACCTTTGAAGAAAAAGCATTTTATGATATTTTGATTTCACTGCGTGACCAATATAACTTTGAGTACGGAACAGATAAAGAAGTAGATGGTGTTGTAGTCAATGATAAATGTAAAGCATTAGCTAAGAAGATAAAAGATATTATTGATACAAAATCCTCATTTGCAGATTGGCTCAATAATCAGAATGTTTGTAACCAATTAAAACTTGATATAAAAATCTGCTTGGTGAAGAATGGTTATCCACC
>OGHC01000647.1_pt1 | contig 21912 bp, 14 predicted proteins | sample 1571381 | NCBI WGS metagenome assembly OGHC01 (sample SAMEA2581945, study PRJEB24529) | metagenome | biome: Human gut stool | place: China | collected 2011 | reverse complement strand
TTCATCGGGCGGTTCCTCGTGCCGATCGAGCAGCGGCTAAACCGCCTCGGCATCAAATACCACATCAAGAGCCGCACCAAATCGATCTTCTCGATCTGGAACAAGATGCGCAAGCAGCACGTCCCGTTCGAGGGGGTATATGACATCTTCGCCATCCGTATCATCCTGGACTGTCCGCTCGAAGAGGAGAAGCAGCAATGCTGGACGGTCTATTCGATCGTCACGGATTTCTACACGCCCAATCCCGAGCGGATGCGCGACTGGATCTCCATCCCCAAATCCAACGGCTACGAATCGCTCCACACCACCGTCGCCACCAAAGAGGGACGGTGGGTCGAAATCCAGATCCGCACCGAACGGATGGACGCCGTGGCGGAGCGGGGCATCGCGGCCCACTGGCGCTACAAAGGCGTAAACGCGGGATCGGACGGAAGCGAAATGTGGATGAAACAACTCCGGGAGCTAATGGAAGACAAGACCCGTCCGCTGGCCCAGAACTTCGACGCCAAGCCCTCCTCGGGCGAAATTTTCGTCTTCACCCCCGGCGGCGACCTGCGCAAGCTGCCCGAAGGAGCCACGGTGCTGGATTTCGCCTTCGACATCCACACCTCGCTGGGGCTCACCTGCTCGGGCGGCAAGGTCAATAACCGTCCGGCGGCGATCCGCGACGTACTCCACAACGGCGACATCGTCGAGGTGCTGACACAGAAGAATCAGAAACCTAAAGCCGACTGGCTGGGGTTCGTCACCACGTCGAAGGCCCGCACCCGGATCAAGGCCTCGCTGCGCGAGGAACACACCAAGAACGCCCGTCTGGGACGGGAAGAGTTGGAGCGCAAACTCAAGAACTGGAAACTGCCCCTGACCGTCGATGAAGGGGTCGGCATCCTCTGCAAGCACTTCAAACTCCGCACGGGGACGGAACTTTACGCCTCGATCGGCACCGAAAAGATCGACCTCATGCAGATCAAGGAGCTGCTCCAGGCCCATCTGTCGGGCGAAGCGGAAGAAGAGCGCCGGGCCGCAGCGGCAGCCGTCGAAGCCGAAAAGCGGCGCAAAACAGAAAAAATCTCGACACAGAACAGCGGCGACGCACTCATCATCGACGAAAAGATCGGACAGCTCGACTACAAACTGGCAAAATGCTGCAATCCGATTCGCGGCGATGAAATCTTCGGCTTCATCACCGTGGGTGCCGGCATTACGATCCACCGCACGGACTGTCCCAACGCACAGCGTCTCCGCAAGAACTACCCCTACCGGGTACTCGAAGCTCGCTGGCGCGACGAAGCGCAGGGCGCGTTCCGGGTTTCGATCCGCGTGGTAGCCAGCGACACGACGGGGATGATCAACCACATCGCCGAAGTAATCAACCGCGACCTGAAGTTGAGCATCCGCTCGATGAACCTGTCGCCGGGCGGAGGCCTGCTCTCGGGCGTGATCCACGTAGAAGTGCCCGGCACGGGCATGGTCGATATGCTGATCCACTCGATCCTGCGGATCAAAGGCGTACAGAAAGCCTACCGCGTCAATAACTGAAAACGCCCCGAAAAGAGAAAGCCGCCTTTATCAGGCGGCTTCTTCGTCGCATCCGACGGGTCGGCAACCCGCCAGCGCATCATAAAAAGCAGTAAAAAAAGATACAAAACAGCCCGCAGAAAACCACCCTCGACCTGCAAGTGTATCCTGTCATAAAAAAGAGTGTGTTGAAATGAAAATTTCAGGCACGATCCTAAAGGGTGTCGGAATGGATGCAAGGCAAGGCATTGAGGGTAAGGGTGACAGTCTTTTACTATGGCAAATGACTTAACCCGTATCCCGATAATAACTACCGTTGTGTGTCATTCGGACACACCGCCATACACCTGTTCGGGTCCCATGTCCGGAAATTTACAACGGACCTCCGCCGATCGGACAATCCGCACTCCCGCCCGGAAATCCGAGCCGAGCCGCAGAAAATCCAGACAACAGGTCAAAAATTCGCACGAGGAACCCGGAACCAAGCTGCACGGGCAACCGCTTCCCTACCGGTCCCGCTCACCGACATAGACACAGAGGTTGGCCAATGCGTCGCGGTATTCGGAAGGTTCGTATTCGGAGAGCACGGACATCGCCCGCGCGAGATATTCCTGCATGACGCGGGCCGCCTTTTCCATACCGCCCTCGTTCTCGACGATGTGCTGCAAATATTCGACCGACTCATCCTCCTCGTGGCAACGGGCCAGCCGTGCCTGCAACTCCCTGCGGCGCTCCTCGCCGACGGACTCGAGCACCGTGAGCAGCGGCAGGGTCACCTTGTGTTCGCGCAAGTCGTTGTTGGAGGGCTTGCCCGTACGGGCCGTGCGGGTATAGTCCAGAATGTCGTCCTGAATCTGGAACGCCATGCCTATCGACTCGCCGAACTTGCGCATGAGCGCCTGTTTTTCACGGGACGCACCGACGGCCAGCGCTCCGGCCGAAGCGCTCACCCCGATCAGGCAGGCGGTTTTCTTGTAGATGATATCCAGGTACGACGCCCGCGTCATCTCCTGCCGGTTCGCCTTGTCGTTTTGCAGAATCTCTCCCTCGCAGAGCGTGGCGATGGCACCGCAAACGTGAGTCACCAGGTCGAACTGGCCGCTCTTGAGGCCGAGATCCATGTTTTTGGCCAGAATGTAGTCCCCGACCACGACCGCGTTGCGCGACTGCCAGCGGGCATTGACCGAAGCCCGGCCCCGGCGCATGTCCGATTCGTCGATCACGTCGTCGTGGATGAGCGAGGCCACGTGGATCATCTCGACCAACGTGGCTGCGAGCAACGTGCGCAGCCCGCCGCTGCGCTGCCCCGCCGGAGCGTTGAGCGCCGCAGACAACAGCACCGTCATCGGACGAATCCCCTTGCCCCGCGCCGAGAGCGCATAATCGAGCATCTCGGAGAGCAACGTGCCGTCCGCCGTGAATTTCTGCCGGATGAACTGCTCGAAGGCCTCCAGATCGCCCTCGACCGGCTTGCGGATCATATCGAGTGTTACCATAACCGAACTTTTGTTTACGTCGAAAAAAGTTTTGCCGAATCCAGACCGATCGTTTCCCCGCCGGAATACAACCGTCCCGAGCCTGGGATCAATCCGTGCAAAGGTAGTGATTTTTCGCTGAGTCGGGGAGGAAACTCAATGTTTTTTCGTACCTTTGGCAATCGACAAAAACATTCCAGATGACCCGCTTCAAAGAGATTCTCCCGAAAGTGCTGCCGACGGGCGCAGCCCTGCTGCTCTTCTTCATCGTCAGCGCCCTCTATTTCGCCCCCCAGTTTCGCGGCGAAGTGCTGCCGCAGCACGACGTGCAGCAATACGAAGGCATGGCCAAGGAGATCTGGGACAACCGTGCCCAAACGGACGAAGATCCCCAGTGGGCGGGGCGGATGTTCGGCGGCATGCCCGCCTACCTGATCAATGTAGCCTACCCGGCCCAGCTGGTCAAAAACACGGTAGGACAGATCGTTAAAATTATAAACACCCCTGCAGCCTTCGTCTTCTTCGCCATGGTTTCCATGTGGCTGATGCTCCTGATCGTCGGGGCGAATCCCTGGGTCGGCATCATTCCGTCGCTCATGTACGGCCTTTCGACCTACTTTTTCCTCATCATCGGCGCGGGTCACGTGACCAAAATGTGGGCACTGGTATATGCCCCCCTGATGATGGGCGGCGCATGGCTTACGCTGCGGGGCAACATGTGGCTCGGCGGGGCGCTCACGGCACTTTTCGCCTCGCTCGAAATCGGCGCCAACCATCCGCAGATCACCTACTATTTCCTGCTGGCCATGGCCGCGCTGTGGATCAGCGAAGGAATTGTCGCCTTCCGAAAAAAGCACCTGCCTTCGTTCGCCCGCCGCACGGCGGTACTGCTGGGCGCAGGCATTCTGGCCGTCGGCTCGAACTTCGCGCCTCTGTGGTACACGATGCACCACTCGAAGCAGACCATCCGCGGAGGTTCGGAACTCGCCGCCGGCGAGGAAACCTCCCAGGAAGGGTTGGCACTCGATTACGCTACGGCGTGGAGCTACGGCCGTGCCGAGAGCTGGAACCTGCTGATCCCCGACTTCATGGGCGGCGATTCGGGTCGGGCGTTCACCCGCGACGGCGAAGTGGCCAAAGCCCTTAAACCATACGGTCTGGAAAGTTTTGCGGAACAGTTACCGGCCTACTGGGGCGAGCAGCCCTACACTGCCGGACCGACCTACTTAGGAGCCGCCGCCCTGTTCCTGGCTCTGCTGGGACTCCTGCTGGCATCGGGACGCAACAAGTGGTGGATCGCAGCCGTCAGTCTGCTGACGCTTTTGCTGGCCTGGGGACATAATTTCATGGGATTCACCGAATTCGCCTTCAAATACCTGCCCGGCTACAACAAGTTCCGCACCGTATCGATGGCCCTCGTGGTGGTCGAATGGACGGTTCCCCTGCTCGCGGCGTTGGCTCTGATGCCCCTCTGGCGGGGAGAGGTGCCGCGTCGAAAACTCCTGCGGGCCCTCGCCTGGGCCGGAGGCATCACGGGCGGTTTCTGCCTGCTCTTCGCCGTGGCCGGCAGCGCGATCTTCGACTTCGGCCGGACGGAAGCCGCCGATTTCATGAGCCGCCAATACTACCAGATGTTCCAAGCCGCAGGTATGCAGGAAGCCATCGCACAGGGCGCTCCCGAAGAGTTGGGAGAGGTGACGGCCGACGCCATGGCCGCCGACCGGGCCGCGATCATGCGCTCCGATGCCTGGCGCTCGCTCGTAATGATCGCCCTCGCGGCGGGCAGCGTGCTGCTCTTCGCCCTGGGACGGATCAGACGGGGCTGGCTCATAGCGCTGCTCGGCGTGATCGTTCTGATCGACCTGGTGCCGGTCAACCTGCGCTACCTGCCTCAAAGCCGCTTCGTCGCCGCACGGCGCCAGCAGATACAGCCCACGGAAGCCGACCGCGCGATCCTGCGCGACCCGGAACCCGGATTCCGGGTGCTGAACCTCACGGTCAGCCCCTTCAACGATGCTACGACCTCCTACTTCCATCGCTCGGTGGGCGGCTACCACGGCGCCAAACTGGCCCGCTACCAGGACTTGATCGAGCGTTATCTCACGTCGATGGACGAGGGCGTACTCGACATGCTCAACACGCGTTACCTCATCCGCTTCGACCCGACGGGACAGCCCGTCGCCGAATTGCGGGCCACAGCCAACGGCCCGGCCTGGTTCGTCCAGGAGGTCGTCGATGCGGACACTCCGCAGAAAGAAATCGACGCACTGGGGCGCATCGACACCAAAACGGCGGCTGTCATCAACACCCGTGAGTTCGATATCCGCCCCCTGATCGGCGGCGAAGGGGAAATCCGTCTGGAGGAGTACCGGCCCAATTATCTCCGGTACGAATACACGGCCACTGCGCCCGGTACGGCGATCTTCTCGGAGATCTACTACAAGGACGGCTGGACAGCCTATATCGACGGCATCGAAACTCCCTATTTCCGAGCCGACTACCTGCTGCGGGGAATGGAGCTCCCGGCCGGTACGCACACGGTCGAATGGCGGTTCCGCGCCCCCGGCTGGAACGTCGCCGAAGGCGTGACGCTCGCCTCGTCGCTCGCGATTCTCGCAGGCATCATTGCAACCGTTATACTCGTTTTACGCCATGAAAGACGACAAAAGACTCAAGCGTAAGGTACGCAATTCCTACATCGTTTCGAACATCAGCATCGCCCTGGTGCTCTTCCTGCTGGGATCGGTGGGATACCTCATGACGGCCGCCATGCAGGTGGCCCGCACGTTGCAGGAGAGCGTCACCGTCACCGTCGAGCTCCGCAACGGAGCGGACGAAAAACAAAAAGAATCGCTCCGCAAACGGTTCGAAGCCAACGAGCTGGTGAGCCATGTGGAATACAGCTCCAAAGACGATAAACTGAACGACACCGATTTCCGGCAGATGTTCGAACAGGAGTTCGAGGCGATCCTCGAAGAGAATCCGCTGCTCGACTCGTTCGAATTGACCCTGTCAGCCGATTCGGCGGACCCGGACAAGCTCGAAACCTTCATCGCCCAAATTGCCGAACTCGACGGCGTGGACCGGGTTTCCTATCCGGCACAGACCGTCGAGCGGCTGCATGCCACGATCGCGAAGATCCGGCTGGTGCTGCTACTCTTCGGCGGAGCCCTGCTCGTCATCTCGCTCATCCTGCTGAACAACACGATCCGGCTGGCGATCTTCTCGAAACGCTACCTGATTAACACGATGAAGCTCGTAGGGGCAACCAAATGGTTCATCATGCGACCGTTCCTGGGCAGCAGCATCACACAAGGCATTCTGTCGGGAATCATCGCATCGGCACTCTTCCTGACGGCCGTTTACGGACTGAACGAGGCGGTTCCGGAACTGATGTCGCTGGCCGAAACCATGAAAATCGGAATCATCGTGGGCGGCATGGTGTTGGGCGGCATCCTGATCTCGCTCTGCTTCACGTTCTTCGCCGTCAACAAGTTCGTCAACATGAAATCCAACAAGATCTATCTCTACTAAAAATCCCCGTACCATGAAAAAATTCAAGGAGATCAACGATAAAAACGATCCGAAGATGCCGCTCTCGCTCAAAAATTACATCCTGTTGCTCGCCGGACTGATCGTCATCATTCTGGGCTTCGTCCTGATGGCCGGCGGCGGCAGCGACTCGCCCGACGAGTTCAACTACGCCATGTTTTCCTGGCGCCGCATCACGCTCGCCCCGATCCTGGTGATCGGCGGCTTCATCTTCGAAATTTACGCCATTCTCAAACGATTCTGAATCCGGACTTCTCCGACCGCCGGAAGCCGGGTTGCAACCCGCGCTTCCCCGACACCGAAATATCCCCGAGAACTGTAAAATGGAAACCATTCAAGCTATCATCCTGGGCATCGTCCAGGGTCTGACCGAATTCCTGCCCGTATCGAGCAGCGGCCATCTGCAACTGGCCAAAGAACTGCTGGGCGTCGATCCCGAAGTGGGAGGACTCACCTTCGATCTCACGCTGCACGCCGCGACGGTCCTGAGCACGATCGTCGTGCTCTGGAGCGAAATCAAACGCTTGGTCGTGGGACTCTTCTCCAAACGATTCAACGCGGAACAGGCCTACGTGCTGAAGATCATCCTTTCGATGATCCCGGTAGTCATCGTGGGCTTCACGCTGGAACCTTTTCTCCAGTCGCTCGTCGAAGACCTGCCGAATCACGGCATCCTGCTGCTGGTCGGAACCATGCTGCTGGTCACGGCCGTACTGCTGACCTTCGCCTATTACGCCAAACCCCGCCACAAGGCGACCATCTCCTACCGCGACGCCTTCATCATCGGTCTGGCGCAGGCAGTCGCCACACTGCCGGGTCTGTCGCGCTCGGGCACGACGATCGCCACGGGACTGATCCTGGGCAACCGCAAGGAGAGCGTGGCCCAATTCTCCTTCCTGATGGTGCTGGCACCGATCCTGGGCAAAATGGTTCTCGATCTGATGAGCGGAGAACTGGCCGCCCAGAGCATCGGGACCGCCCCCCTGCTCGCCGGATTCGCTGCTGCGTTCGTAGTCGGCTGTCTGGCCTGCAAATTCATGATAAACATCGTTAAACGGGGAAAGCTCAACTGGTTCGCCATCTACTGTACGCTGGTCGGAGGGCTGGCCATCATCCGCTATTTCGTGATCCAATAATCCGCACATGACGCAACAATCCGAACTGAACCTACAGGGAATCGACTTCGAAGAGGGCTACATCGCCGTCATCGACAAACCGCTGGAGTGGACCTCCTCGGACGTAGTCCGCAAAATCAAGTTCGCCCTGCGCAGGGCCGGTTACCCGAAAATCAAGGTCGGCCATGCCGGAACACTCGATCCGCTCGCAACGGGCATCCTGCTGGTCTGCATCGGCAAGGCGACCAAAATGGCGGACGCCCTGCAAGCCGAGGAGAAAGAGTACGTCGCCGACCTGATGCTGGGCGCTACGACCCCCAGCTTCGACCTCGAACACCCCATCGACAGGACCTATCCCTTCGAACATATCACGCGCGAAGCGGTCGAGGAGGTACTCCGCTCGCTCACCGGCGAACGGCTGCAAACCCCGCCCCTCTATTCGGCCAAGAAGGTCGAAGGCGTCCGGGCCTACGAGCTGGCCCGCGCGGGCGAAGAGGTGGAACTGCGCAAAGCGCTCATCAACATCTACGAAATGGAGCTCATGGAATACGACCTGCCCCGCATCCGCATCCGGGTCCGGTGCAGCAAGGGGACCTACATCCGTTCGCTGGCCGGAGAGATCGGCCAGGCGCTCGGCAGCGGTGCGCACCTCACCTCGCTCTGCCGCACCCGCAGCGGAGGTTTTCGGCTCGATGCGGCGCACGAATTGAACTTTTTTCTCGAAAAACTGCAAAAAGCTGAAACAAAATAACTTATTTTTCGTATAGATAAATTGACGGTTTATCTTGCTCCGTACCCGCAAAACTGCCTGCAGCGCTGCCCACGGACCGAAAAAATGTTCGCAAATACTTTTAGCCATGAAACTATCGCAATACGGTTACGACTTCTCCGCCGACCTGCTGGCGAAATACCCGGCCGAAAACCGGGACGAATCCCGCCTGATGGTGGTCAATCGTGCCAAGGGCACCATCGAACACCGCATTTTCAAGGAGATCATCGAATACTTCGACGAAAAGGACCTCTTCATCTTCAACGACACGAAGGTTTTCCCCGCCCGTCTGTACGGCAACAAGGAGAAAACGGGCGCCGAGATCGAAATCTTCCTGCTGCGCGAACTCAACCGCGAGTTGCGCCTGTGGGACGTACTGGTGGATCCGGCCCGCAAAATCCGCATCGGCAACAAGCTCTACTTCGGCGACGACGACCTGCTGGTAGCCGAGGTGATCGACAATACCACTTCGCGGGGCCGCACGCTCCGGTTCCTGTTCGACGTTTCCTACTAAGAGTTCAAAGAAACCCTCTTCAAACTGGGCGAAACCCCGCTGCCCAAGTGGGTGCGCGAAAAGGTCGAGCCGGAAGACGCCGAGCGCTATCAGACCATTTTCGCCAGCAAAGAGGGTGCCGTAGCCGCTCCGACGGCCGGCATGCATTTCTCCAAGCACCTGTTCAAACGTATGGAGATCAAGGGGATCGAAAAGGCGTTCATCACGCTCCACGTCGGCCTGGGCAACTTCCGCACGGTCGATGTCGAAGACCTCTCGAAGCACAAGATGGACTCCGAACAGTTCTTCGTGGACGAACCCACGGCCGAAACGGTAAACAAGACCAAACGCGAAGGACATAAGATCGTTTCGATCGGCACGACGGTCATGCGAACGCTCGAAACGGCCGTTTCGACCGGCGGCATGATCAAGCCGATGGAGGGCTGGACCAACAAGTTCATCTTCGCCCCGTACGAATTTTCGGTGGCCGACGCCATGGTGACCAACTTCCAGCTTCCCTACTCGACCCAACTGATGATGGTTTCGGCATTCGGAGGTTACGACCTGATAATGAATGCCTACAAAATAGCCAAAGAGGAGGGCTACCGCTTCGGAACTTATGGCGACGCGATGCTGATTCTTTAAGAAAAATCACTATCTTTGCAGAAGATAGGAGGCGGTTCGGCAATCTTTTGCGTGCAAGCCCGCGCGATTGCTCTCATCTTTCACTATCTTTGCGAAAGATAAACTTTCGTGAAGTGAGGTACGGCAGCACGACAAGGCAACTTTTCGCATTGCATCCGGCCCGTGCCTTCTTCGCCGAGCAAGCTAAAAAATCATCGTTTCCGACCGGCGGGCACTCCGAGCACACCGCACCAGGAGATGAAGAAAAAATTTCAACCAATGGCATCGAACAGGATACTATACGTCTGTCAGGAAGTGGCTCCGTATGTCCCGGATACGGAAGGGGCGCTTCTGTGCCGGCGGCTCTCGCAGGCGATGCAGGAGCGCGGCAATGAAATCCGCACATTCATGCCCCGGTACGGCTGCATCAACGAACGGCGTCATCAACTGCATGAGGTGATCCGGCTCTCGGGTATGAACCTCATCATCGACGACAACGATCATCAACTGATTATCAAGGTCGCTTCGATTCCGTCAGCCCGAGTGCAGATCTATTTCATCGACAACGACGACTATTTCGCCCGCAAAGCCATTCTCCGGGATGCCGACGAAAACTATTTCGAAGACAACGACGAACGGGCCATCTTCTTCGCCCGGGGCGTACTCGAAACGGTCAAGAAACTGCGTTGGACGCCAACGGTCGTCCACTGCCACGGCTGGTTCTCGAGTATCGTGCCGATCTATCTGAAAAAGGTCTTCGCCGACGACCCGATTTTCAAGGAGGTCAAAATCGTCGTTTCGCTCTACGGCGACGGTTTCGACAAACCGCTGGATGCAGGAATGAAGGAGAAAATCGCCAACGAAGGCGTCAAAGACAAAAAACTGTCGATCCTCGACACCCCTTCATACGAAAACCTCTGCCGTTACGTTATGGAGTATGCCGACGGCATCATTCTGGCTTCCGATGCGGTAACCCCCGAAATTATCGAGTTGGTCCGCAACAGCGGCAAACCGCTCCTGGAATACCAGTCGCCCGACGCAGAGGACTTTTTCGACAACTACAACCGATTCTATGATTCGATCCAGTAAAATACGCCGGGCCGCCGAATTGGCCGCCGTTCTCACCGCAGCGGGCATGGTCTTCTTTACAGGTTGCACGAAAGTGGACGACCGGCTGGGCGCAGGCTACCAACCGGGGGATCAGCAGATGAAGATCGGTCTGAAAGTTTTCGCGCTCGCACCCGACGCCGAGCGGCCCTATTTCGAAACTCGACTCTACAAAACCGACTCTCTCAAGGCTTCCAACCTGGGAGAGGGGTATTTCGGTGTGATGCACGACGAAACTTTCGGGCGTCGCACGGCAGGTTTCCTGACCCAATACCGCGCCGTAGCCCTCTCCGATACGACCGGCTTCGGTTACCAGCCCATTTTCGACTCGATCGAACTCAAAATCAAAATCTCGAACTACGGAGGCGACACCCTCAAGCCGATGACGTACAACGTCTATGAGGTGATTTCGAACGATTACCTCAATCCCTCGCTGACAGCCCCGGCCGGAGCAGGCAGCGTCGCCGACACCCTTTTCTACCCGACCTTCGATCCGACCCCCTACCTCAACCCCAACCCGGTATTCACCTTCACCTTCCCCAACGGCACGACGACGGGACCGGCCACGGAGTACGTCACCCTGCAGCCTACGCCCGAAGGACGGGGGCTCATCAAGCGACTGATGCTGCTCGAAGGCAAGTACAAGGGCGATATGACGATCTACCGCAATCCGGAGCTTTGGGTGGACTATTTCAACGGTATTTACATCAAGCCGGCCCAGGAAGATCCATCGGGAGAAGGGAACCTGTTCGCTACGAACCTCGCGGAGTCGGGTCTTCTGATGTACACCCGCAGCCGGAACAGAACCGACCCGACGCTGATCCAGGATACGATCACGGCCAGCTACCTCTTCTACCGCGAAGACGATCCCTACGGCAATGTTTCGATCAACACCATCCGACACGATTACACCGGCTCCAAGATCAATCCGGCCGACATCGACGAGCGGAACGAACAGCGGCCCCTGAACCCCAACGTATATGTCGAAGGGATGGACGGCGTAATCACGGAGCTGACCCTCACGGACGCCCTGTTCGAAGGAATCGAAGCTCTCTACAAGGAAGTTACGGACGAATCGGGCATGCCCTATACCTCGATCGCCATCAACCAGGCGGAACTGATGATCTACCTCGAAAAGAGCGATTACGACTGTTAGAAGATCGACGTGGGAGCGATTAGCCCCCTGCTCGACCAATCGTTCCAACGGCTGGGCCTCTACGCCGATTACAAGCACGTACTGGGCATTTCCGATTACTACTACACCTATGAAAAGCTCTACGCGAGCCAGAATTTCGAATTGCCGTACGGGGGTTACCTCAACCGCAGCCAGGGTTGTTACGTCATGGACATCACCAGCCACATGCAGGAAGTATGGAACGGCTACCTGAAATCCCAGGGTGTCGAAACCGGCGGCAGCCAAACGGAGAACTCCGCCCCCCGGACGATCTACATCGGACCCGAAGCCTACGGACTCTTCACGATGCCCTATACATCGGCACAAGGCATGGAAAACGCCGCAAACAACGCGCCGATCAAGCTGCGCCTGATTTACACGATGATAAAATAGCGAAGCACCTGCGGATAACCTAAGTACGAACTTAGGTTATCTTGCGTTAGTGAAAAGATACTGAATGTTATGCAGGAAAATTTAGTAATAGTCGAGTCCCCGGCCAAAGCCAAGACCATCGAAAAATTCCTGGGCAAGGATTTCGTCGTCAAGTCGAGCTTCGGGCATATCCGGGACCTCTCGAAAAAAGATCTCGGCGTCAATCTGGACAAGGACTACGAACCGGTCTATGAAATTCCGAGCGACAAACGCAAGGTTGTCGAGGAACTTTCGTCGCTGGCCAAGAAGACCAAGACCGTCTGGCTCGCGTCCGATGAAGACCGCGAAGGAGAGGCGATCGCCTGGCACCTCGCAGAGGTTCTCGGCCTGCCGATCGACCAAACCAAGCGAATCGTTTTCCACGAAATTACCAAACCGGCGATTCTGGCAGCCATCGAATCGCCCCGCACGATCGATATGAATCTGGTAAATGCCCAGCAGGCACGCCGCGTGCTGGACCGCCTGGTCGGATTCGAGCTATCGCCCCTGCTTTGGAAAAAGGTGCGGCCCCAACTCTCGGCCGGACGCGTGCAGAGCGTCGCCGTACGGCTGCTGGTAGAGCGGGAGCGGGAGATCATCGCATTCCGCTCGACGCCCTACTACCGTGTCGTAGCACAGTTCTACGCCGCCGCCGATCCCGATAAAACCCTTTTCAAGGCGGAACTGTCCACCCGCTTCGATACCCGCGAGGAAGCAGAGGCTTTCCTGCGCAGTTGCATCGACGCCCGGTTCACCGTCGCCAAAGCCGAGGAAAAACCGGCACAGCGCTACCCCGCGCCTCCGTTCACGACCTCGACGCTCCAGCAGGAGGCGGGCCGCAAACTCGGGATGTCGGTATCGCAGACGATGTCCGTGGCGCAGCACCTCTACGAGCAGGGTTTGATTACCTACATGCGTACCGACTCGGTAAATCTCTCGAAGCAGGCGATCGGCCAGTGCAAGGAGGAGATCATCAAACTTTTCGGTGAGAAATACTCGTCGGCACATAATTACAAGACAAAAACCAAAGGCGCACAGGAGGCCCACGAGGCGATCCGCCCGTCGTATATCGAGCGGCAGACGATCGAAGGCACTCCCGCCGAAAAGAAGTTGTACGACCTGATCTGGAAGCGGACGGTCGCCTCGCAGATGGTTCCTGCGGAGCTCGACCGCACCACGATCGTCATCGATATCTCCGGTTCGGACGCCCAGTTCGTCGCCACGGGCGAAGTGATCCGTTTCGACGGATTCCTGAAACTCTACTCGGAATCCACGGACGAGGAGCCGGGCGAAGAGGGATCGGGCATCCTCCCCAAAATGGCCCAAGGCGAGAGCGTCAATCCCGCGCAAATTACGGCCACGGAACGCTTCACCGCACCGCCGGCCCGCTATAACGAGGCTTCGCTCGTAAAACGGCTCGAAGAGCTCGGCATCGGACGTCCTTCGACCTATGCGCCGACCATCACGACGATCATCAACCGCGGGTACGTGGTCAAACAGAACAAGGAGGGCCAGAAACGCAGCTACGTGCAACTTACGCTGACCGGCAGCAAGATCGCCGAAAAAAGGCTTACCGAAACCTACGGCAAGGAGAAAAACCGACTCCAGCCGACCGATATCGGCATGGTGGTCAATGACTACCTCGAATCGCAATTCGAGCCGATCATGGACTACAACTTCACGGCCAACGTCGAAAAGGAGTTCGACCGCATCGCCGACGGAGAGATCACCTGGAACAGCATGATCGACGATTTTTACGGTCCTTTTCATAAAATGGTCGATCATGCGACCACGACCCAGACGACCAAAAACAACCAGATACGCATCCTGGGCACCGACCCCACTACGGGGCATACGGTAAAAGCCCGCATCGGCCGCTACGGTCCGATGGTCGAAATCGAAGGCAACGAAGGGGAAAAGAGCCGTTTCGCATCACTCAAGAAGGGGCAGTTGATCGAATCGCTCACCCTCGAAGAGGCTTTGGCGCTCTTCAGCCTGCCCCGCAACCTGGGGCCCTACGAAGGGGAAGATCTGGTCATCGGCATCGGAAAGTTCGGGCCCTACGTGCGGCACGGCAAATCGTTCGCATCGCTCGCCCGCACGGACGATCCCTATACGATCGGCTACGACCGCGCTGCGGAGCTCGTGCGCGAACAGCAGGCCCGCGCCGCTGCAGCGAACACGCCGCGCAAAACCTTCGCCGAAGAGCCCGAACTACTGATTAAAAACGGCCGTTACGGTCCTTATATCGCCTACAAAGGCAAGAACTACCGTATTCCCAAAGGGACCAAACCCGAGGAGATCACTCTCGAAGCGTGCATGAAAATCATTCAAACTTCTAAAAAATAACAAACCCCAAAATTACGATGAAAAAACTGCTGTTACTCGCAGGCCTGGCACTTATGGTGTGCTCCGCATCGGCCAAGAAACCTGCACAGAAGACCCAGGAGGAAGGCTACAAGTTCACCGACTTGACCACCGTACCGACCACTTCGGTCAAAGACCAGCACCGCAGCGGCACCTGCTGGTGTTATTCGGCTCTTTCGTTCCTGGAAAACGAAATTCTGCGGGCCGGCGGGCCGGAGATGGACCTGTCCGAAATGTGGATCGTCCGCAACATGTATTTCGATAAAGGCGTTAAATACGTCCGCCTGCACGGACATCTGAACTTTGCGGAAGGCGGTGCCGCCCACGACGTAATCGAAGGCATCAAGAAATACGGCATCGTACCCCAGGAGGTCTATCCGGGTCTGAACTACGGCACGGAGAAACCGGTCTTCGGCGAGCTCGACGCAGCACTGAAAGCCTACCTGGACGCAGTTATCAAGGCAAGAAACAACGGGGTGCTGACCACGGCCTGGCAAGACGGTCTGAATGCGCTGCTGGACACTTATTTCGGCGTGCGCCCTGAAAAATTCACCTACGAAGGCAAGGAATATACCCCCGAATCGTTCGCAGCGTCGCTGCCGATCAAGATGGACGACTATGTAGACGTAGGTTCCTTCACGCACCATCCGTTCTACACGGAGTTCATCATCGAAGTCCCCGACAACTGGATGTGGGGCACGGTTTACAACGTACCGCTGGAGGAGATGATGGCCGTGGTCGATAATGCCCTGGCCAACGGTTACTCGATCGAATGGGCTACCGACGTCAGCGAAAAGGGCTTCGACCGCATCAAGGCGATCGGAATCATTCCCGAAACCGACATCGACGGCATGGAGGGTACCGAGGCCGAGAAGTGGGGCAAATTGAGCGCCGCCGAGAAAGAGGCCGCCCTCTACAAGTTCGACAAACCCGTCAAGGAGAAGAAGATCACGCAGGAGATGCGCCAGATCGCTTTCGACAACTACGAAACTACGGACGACCACGGCATGGTAATCGTGGGTACGGCCGTCGATCAGCAGGGCAATCCCTTCTTCAAGGTAAAGAACTCGTGGGACGTACGTCCTCCCTACGACGGTTACTACTACTTCTCGCGTCCGTTCGTGGAGTACAAAACCCTGTCCGTTATGGTAAACAAGAACGCCATTCCGCAGGAGATCCGCACCAAACTCGGAATTTAATCCAAAACACAAAATCCAAAACAGAGCCGGTGGATCACCGGCTCTGTTTTTTATTATCGTAAAAGCTCTTTCTGCGCAGATATCCCTATCGTTACGACCAACGCCCGGAGGCACCCGACACCTCCTCGCTCCTGCTCCGTATTCAAGCCAAATCGGACGCGTGCAACGATCCGTCCGAGAGTTCTGTCGTATTTCCCGGATCGAGCGAATGCCCCATCAATTCACCGAAAGAGTCTGTAATCGATATTTTCAAAAAACTCAGATACTCCGTTCCGCATGGGGCCGGTGTCTGAATTTACGAACCTGGTAGAAGAGCAGCACGGCGGCCAGCAGAGAGGCCGTACCGTCGGCAATCGGCATCGACATCCAGACACCCAGCGTACCGAGATGCGGCGGCAAAACAAGGAGCAGCGGGATGAGGAACAGCATCTGCCGCGTGAGGGAGAGGAAAATCGCCTTGTGCGGCTTGCCGATATATTGGAAAAAATTGGAAGTCACGATCTGGAATCCGACGATCGGGAAAACGCACAACACGATCCGCAGCCCCTCGGCCGCCGTAGAGATCATCCGCTCGGCCGCAGCTCCGTCCGCAGCATCGACGAAGAGCATCGCCACCTGCCGGGGAAAGAGCTGTCCCAGCAGGAATCCCGTCGTCGTCACGCAAACCGCACACACGACGGTCTGCCGCAGGACCTTCAACACCCGGTCGTACCGCCGGGCGCCGTAATTGTACCCCACGATGGGCTGCATGCCTTGATTCAGTCCAGAAACGATCATCAGGAAGAGCATCGCCACCCGATAAATGATGCCATACGCCCCGATCGCCACGTCGCCGCCGTACTCCCGGAGCGATTTGTTCACGACGATCACTACCGCCGAAGCACAGAGGTGCAGCAGAAACGAAGCCATACCGATAGAAAAGATCTTGCCCACGACCGACGCCTGCAAGCGGAAAATCCCCCGTTCGAACCGGATGAAACTTCCCCGGGAAGAGAAGTGGATGAGCGAAACCGAGAGCGCCGCGACCTGGGCCAGCACCGTCGCGGCCGCCGAACCGCGAATACCCCAGCCGAACCCGAAAATGAACAGCGGATTGAGCAGACAGTTCAACACGACGGCCGTCAGCATAATCGCCATGGCTCTCCTCGGATAACCCGAAGCACGGATCACTTCGTTCAGGCTCAAATACATATGGGTAACGATCGTACCGCCGAGAATGATCTGCATGAAATCTCGTGCATAACCGATCGTAGCGTCGCTCGCCCCGAAGAAGCAGAGAATGGGGTCCAGCAGCAACAGACCTACGGCCGTAAAAAGCGCCGCTACCAGAAAATTGAGCAACACCACATTGCCCAACACCCCCTCGGCAGCCTCCCGGCGTCCCTGCCCCAGCCGGATCGAGGTGAGCGCCGCAGCACCGATCCCGATCAACGACCCGAAAGCCGACGCGATGTTCATCAGAGGCATCGAAAGCGCCACGCCGGAAATGGCGATCGGACCGACGCCGTGTCCGATGAAAATGCTATCGACGATGTTGTAGAGCGACGAAGAGGTCATCGCGATAATCGAAGGGATCGCATAACGGACGAGCAGCGACGAAATCCGGTCGGAACCTAAACGAAGCGGGGTGACAGCCTGTTTCATCGTTACAAAAATAACAATAACATTCGGAATAACGCCCCGACCGACCGGATTTCGTCGGCAGGAGGTTCGATTTCCGGCCGCCCGATACGAAAAAGGATTTGTGAAACTTCCGGCAAGGAGGAGGGTATTCGTCCCATTTCGGCAGGAAGAAGGTTCCGAATCCTCCGCAGGCCGCCCGACATCCCTCCCCGGCGGCAAAACGGTCTGCCAACAGACGATCCGAAATTTCAAGAGCACCGAAGCCCCGCCTCGAAGCTGCCGGGCGGCATCCTTGCATCCGGCGCCGCAGACAGCGCCCCAAGCGTCCGAAAATCAACTCCTCGGCGGAACCTCCATTATAGAACGACAGACACCCCGAAAGTCCCGAACCGAATTACGCCTGCAAGCATAATCACACCAAGATATAGGCTGCAAGAAGCTCCTCCTCCCTCCGAAGTCCGATTTCCAATGCGGATTCCCCGCAAATACGGCCCGTCATCCGGCCTTCGTCCGGATCGAAACGCTCGATCCGTAAATCCCGGAGCAGATCGAGGTTCCGCCGCCCCGAATATTTGTAAAGCGTCTCCTTGGCGCACCAGAGGGCCGGCAACAACAGCGGACTGTCGGACAACTGCCGCTCTTCGGCAGAAGCAAAGCGGGCTGCCGCCCGACCGAAATCGCGGGCAAGCGGCTCGATATCGACGGCACATGGACGGTCGGAGAAACAGACCGCAACGTATCCGGGGCAGTGGGAAACTCCGATATGGAGGGGATAATTGCATACGACGGGAGCTCCGACCGCATTATATGCGATTTCGGCATCCGGCAGACGACGGTAAACAATCGACCGCCACATCAGAAACTCTTCGCGGCGGGAAGCCGGCTTCAACGCCGCAGCCAACCGAAGATCCCGTTCGGGAACCAGCCGCAGCAACCGTTCCCAGGACAAAACCTTTTCGATACAAAGGATATTATCCATGCAGACGGACTTTGATCTTGTCGATGCGGTGTCCCTCGATCTCCTCCACAGTGAACCGCACACCGTGAGCCGTTACCGTATCCCCCTTTTTCAGGAAGTCGCACTTCAGTTCGAGCATCAGACCGGCCAGTGTTTCGGCACGCCCCTTGACATCGGCGAAAGTACCTTCGGCAATCTCCACAATGCGTTCGAAATCGCCGATATGGGTCTTGCCGTCGAACAGGTAGGTATCTTTGTCCAAACGGGTATAAAACACTTCGTCCTTGTCGCTTTCGTCCGAAATTTCACCCACTACCTCCTCGACGATGTCTTCGAGCGACACGAGGCCCTGCGTCGAGCCGTATTCATCGACGACGATCGCCATGTGGATCTTCTGGTTCTGGAAATCGGCCAGCAGGTCGTTGATCTTCTTGTGCTCCGGCACGAAATAGGGCCTGCGGATCAGTTGCTGCCAGCCGAATTCGTCGCCCCGGTCGATATGCGAAAGCAGATCCTTGACATAAAGCGTTCCCTTGATATTGTCCAAATCGCCCTCGTAAACCGGAATGCGCGAGAAACCCGACCGGATGATGGTCTGCTTGACCTGTTCATAGGAATCCGTGATGGCAACGGCCGTAATATCCACCCGGGGTTTCATGATCTCCTGCACCTCGGTATTGACGAAGCTGACGATGCCCGAAAGCATCCCGTGCTCCTCCTTGGAGGCCGTGCGTGTCATATCGATCGCATCGGCCAGTTCGCCGATGGAAATTTCCTGATGGTGGGCAGCCCGCTCGCTGATACGGTTTCCGGTGCGCACCAGCACATACGACAACGGATAAAAAATCCATCGCAGCACCAAAAGGGGCCGCGCAGCGAAACCGGCGAACCGCAAAGGAATCGTCTGCGCCGCGACTTTAGGCAAAATCTCCCCGAAAAGCAGCAGCAGGAACGTCACGATCACCGTCTTGAAAAGAAACTCGAAACGGGCGAAAGTGAAAAGCGAATCGATGATCTCCGAAGAGAGGATAACGATACCGATATTGACCAGATTATTGACTACCAGAATCGTAGCCAGCAGCAGATCGGCCTTGCCCAGCAGATTCAGCATCCGCCGGCAAACCGGCGTATCGTGCCGCCGGATCTTGCGCACATCGTTGCCCGAAAGCGAAAAAAAAGCGGTTTCGGAGCCGGAAACCAACGCCGAAACCAATAGCAGGAACAAAGTCACACAACACAGCACCACGACATGAAACGTCATGCCGTGATAGATGATGGCCGCAGCACTATCTTCCAAATTCAATCCGTTTTATGTTAATCGAACAGCGACTCGGAGCGGTTTTCCTCCGCACGCTCCGCAGCACCCTTCTCCTCCTTAAGCACCTCCTTGCGGCCCGCAGGCATCTCGACGATGAACTGCGCCTTACGCGACTGATAAGCCGGTTTGGCGAGGATCTGGTCGATATTGCTGTAACGGGTCGATTTCTCGCCCAGGATCACCTGCTCCAGAGGGCGTGTCTGCGGAGTGGCCTTGCCGGGCTTGCCCACCGGTTCCAACACCGGCTTTCCGGCAGGGTCGGCACCTTCCGGGACAGGCTTGACGATCCGTGCGGGCGGAATGACCGTCTTCATCATCCGCTTCTCCTCGTCGCCCTCGAATCCCGTCGCCACCACCACCAGCTCGATGGCATTGCCCAACTGGGGTTTCTCGCTCGTACCCCAGATGATATTGGCGTTGTGAATATTGACCGACTCGGATATACTCCAGAATCCGCACCACCTCCTCGTACATCAGCTCTTCGGCATTGGCCACCGAGATATTGAGCAGAATGTTGCGGGCTCCGGAAATCAGGTTGTGATCCAACAGGGGCGAATGCAGCGACGCTTCGGCCACCGCCTCGGCGCGCTTGTCGCCGTCGGCCGTAGCCACGGCCATATGTGCCCGGCCGCTGTTGCGCATCACCTTCGAGACATCGGCGAAGTCGACGTTTACCAGATCGCTCTCGACGGTGATGATCTCCGCGATGCCCTTGGCCGCGGAGGCCAGAATGTCGTCGGCCTTGCCGAAAGCCTGCTTCAAGGCCAGACGGCCGTATATTTCAAGAATATTCTCGTTGTTGATAATCAGCAGCGAATCGACGTTCTGACGCAGCTCCTCGATGCCCCGGAACGCCTGTTCGTAACGGATCTTGCCTTCGACGGCCAGCGGCGAAGTGACGATGCCGACGGTCAGCATTCCCATCTCCTTGGCCAGCTTGGCGATCACCGGCGAAGCGCCCGTACCCGTACCGCCGCCCATACCGGCGGTGATGAAGACCATCTTGGTCCCCGACGCCTCGAAACGCTGGCGCACCACATCGAGCGACTCGATGGCGGCCTTGCGTCCGTTTTCAGGGTCGTTGCCGGCGCCCAATCCCTCGAGGCGGATCTTCCGCTCAACGGGGCTTTTGTCGAGCGCCTGCTGGTCGGTGTTGCAGACCATAAAGTCCACGCCCTTGATCCCCAGGTTCCACATGTGATTCACGGCATTGCCGCCCGCACCGCCGACACCGACTACCATGATAATGGAAGGATTCGTGCGGGCAGCGGCCAACTGGGTGATTACATCGTCTGTCATATCGTTTCGTTTCTCTTGTCTTAATCGTTAAATCTCCTCGTCATCGGCGGCATTGAAGCCCTCGTTGATCTTGTCGAGCGTCCGCTTGAAAATACTCCGCCAGTTGCGTTCCTTTTTCACCGGCTCCTGCACGGGAGCCTGAGGCGCGGGCTCCTCTCCGGCATCGTCCGCCTCGGGCTCGGCCGCTGCGGATTCCGCACGGGCAGCCTCCCGACGCGCATACGCCGCATTGACCGTTTCCGCAGAAGGCCGTGTCGGCGCATAGGGCTGGGGTTGCGGCCGCGACTGGGGCTGCGGAGGCTGGAATCCCGGCACAGAGGTCGGCGGGACAGGGCGACGGGGCGAAAGGCCCGCCTTGTCCTCGATCACGTTGCACGAACCCATGCCGGCCCCCTTGAGCAACAGTCCGACGACCGTGGCGAACGCAGGGTTCGCAACCGCCTCGCGCGAATCTTCGCTGATGCCTGTTTCGGCGCTTGCGATACGAACGTCCATGCCGGTCACACGACGGAACAATTCGTCTATATCCTTGAGTCGGGCCGAGCCGCCCGTCAGCACGATGCCGTAGGCCAACCGCTCGGCATACCCCGAATCCCGGATCTCCTGCTGCACGAATTCGACGATGTCGGTAGCCCGGGCCTCGATGACGGTGGCCAGGTTGCGCAGATGCACGCCCACGATGTGGCGCAGCGCTTCCCGGACGGGCGTGCGGGAAACGCCCATCTCTTCGCTGATCGCCATTTCCCGCAGTTCCTCGTGTTCTTTATAATGTCCGCTTAAAATATCCTCCCGCAGCTGATGAAAAACCTTTCCCCTCAGCGAATATCGGTCGGAGCTTTCTTCTTTTTCGTATTGACTCATACCAATAAAATCCCCAGTTTCTTGCTGGCATCATCGATTACTTTCAACA
>OGHC01000620.1_pt1 | contig 22592 bp, 24 predicted proteins | sample 1571381 | NCBI WGS metagenome assembly OGHC01 (sample SAMEA2581945, study PRJEB24529) | metagenome | biome: Human gut stool | place: China | collected 2011 | reverse complement strand
CCACCGGGATGGTGCCCATCATGGACATGATCTTATCGCCCAGTTCCTTGCCCTCCGCAAGCCGCCACGCTTCACCGAAGTTCGTTGCCGCCAGTCCCAGCAAAATATAGGGCAGATACAGCGCCAGCAGCTTTGTCAGCTTTTTCGTGGTCACAGTCCACGCTCCTGTTCCTTGTGCCGGACTTTGCCGGGGAGTTCTGCCGCTGCCTGCACCAGTTCCTGCAACCGTGCCAGTACCGAGGAGCGTTTATCCTTGTTCAGCAAAGATGCCGAATATTCCTTGAACGCCGAGTGGAAGGCTTCTGCGTCCGGGGCCTTGAAAAAGACCAGATACCGGGGCGGCACCTCGGAGGTGTCCTTGCGGATAGCGTAGTCGATGCCGTACTTTTTGGCGTACCGCTCAAAGCCCTTAATGTTGGTTTTGTCGATTTCCACGCTGGAAACACCCCGGTTCTGCCGCAGAAGCATACGGACACTCTGCTTGCCGCTGGATTTATCGGCCAGTAATTTTGACTGATACTGCTGAAGTGCCGTTCGTCCAGCGTTCAGAATTGTCCGGGTGGTCAGCTTCGTGGTGGACACCACGATGTTGAATGTTTTCTGCTCGACTTCTTCCTGCAATTTCACCACCATCCCTTGCCGCCTGCATCAGCGCAGCCACGAAGAAGCCGCAGAGTGCGCCGAACTCAAAAAATGCGAAACCGATGAAAAAATTCAGCATAACACACCTCAGACGATGCAAATGCAGGGCAGCTTCTGATCGTCTGCCATGAGTGTAACGCTGTGGCTCGCCAGAAACTTCTGGAAACGGTACACGTCATCAATGGTAAGCGAAATGAAGTTCCCGTCCATGTTGGTGCGTACCAGAATGACCGGGCCAGTCAGGTAACGCTTGCCCGCCATCTTCAGAACCTGTGCCGGATTGTAGCAGAGCAGCAGCGAAGTGTCGGGAAGATGGATGCTGGCATCGCTTTCATCGAAGCAGGGCAGAATGTCAGGGGCTTCATCCAGAGTAATAACCGTCAGTTCCATATCCGGCGCAATGGCGGCAAAGTAGACTTCACCGGGCTTCTTGCCACCTGCCAGAATGGTGCAGATGCGCATATCAATGGTGATCTCCTCGGAACGAATCATACGAGTAGCGGTGTTGTTCATAGGCTTTTTCCTCCATGTTTGCAAAAAAAGACCCAAAGTGGGTCTTGCGTTTTATCTGATCGTCAGCGTTCAGCTTCATGCTTGCGCTTTTTCATGCGCTGGTCGAGCATCTTGAGAATTGAATTTTCGATTTGTTCTGACGAATAGTTGCTCGGAAAATATTTTTTGATAGAATCGCTCCTGAATACAACTTTTTCGGTTTTACTTTCTTCCAAAAGCCCAATGATTTTTTCTTCCATCTCTCTCGGAGTAGAGCTTTCGGGAAAATATTTCCGCAGGGTATCGTTTTTGATAACAACTTTGTCCAATTCGTCCTTTTTCGGTTCACCCATCACGGCAAAGGCAACGTCATACGAGAAATGACCTTCCTGCGCCAGCTTTTTGAGCCGTTGCGCCTGTGAAAGCGATGGGGCATTTTGCGTGTCAGCCATAGCTTCAAGAAAATCTCGCTGCTGGCTTTCATCAAGATAAGAGAGTTCCACCGCAGGGTTAAATGAGATTTTCTTTTCGTCTACCATGTCCAGCAGTTCCGGGATAAGATTGGTTAAGCGGATAAAACGGTGTACTTGGTTGCGGCTATCACCAGCTTCTTGTCCAACAATATCAAGAGCTTGCAACTTCATCCCAACTTGGGATGAAGTTAAATCTGACCTAGCACCTTGCCTTTTCAGTGCATCCAGTTTCATCTTATAGGCAAATGCCCGCTCACTCGGCAAAATCTGTTCGCGCTGAAGATTGGAATCAACCATGAGCAGAACGGCGGCATCGTCCGACATATCACGGACGATAACCGGCAGGGTTTTCAGTCTAGCAAGCTGTGCAGCGTGTTGGCGGCGATGGCCGGAAATGATTTCGTAGCCACCATCCGGGCGCGAACGAGCAATCAGCGGATTTGTGACACCCAACTGCTTTATGCTTTCTACTGTGCGCTGCATAGCTTCATCATCAATCACCTTAAAGGGATGGTCTTTGAACGGATACAACTCATCAATGGGAATTTGCTGTACCTGTTCGCGCTGTTCTTCCTGCCGCGTTTCTTCGGTGGAAAAAATATCATCGTAGCTGTTCAAACTGACGTTTAAGCCGTTTTTCGGCATCGGCCAACACCCCCTTTGCGATGGAATGATAGGCTTCTGCCACTTTGCCTTTCGGGTCATACTGGAAAATGCTTTTTCCGGTCGTGCTGGTTTCGGCAGCGCGGACAGAACGGGGAATTGTCTGGTCGAACACTTTCAAATGCTTTCCGTAGGCTTGCCGAATTAGATTGCTGATTTGCTGCCCATAGATGGTGCGGCTGTCCGTCATGGTGAGCAGGATGCCCTCAATTTTCAGTTTCGGGTTTATCTGCCGCCTTACTTTCTGCACTGTTTGAAGCAACTGCTCCAGCCCTTTTGCCGAAAGATATTGTGCTTGCACCGGAATCAGTGCGGAATCTGCCGCTGCCAGCGCATTGACCGTCAGCATACCGAGAGAGGGAGTGCAGTCAATCAGAATATAGTCGTACTCGCGTTTTGCGCTTTCCAACACCTGTTTCATCACTTTCTCCCGGCTCATGGTATTCACCAGAGCCACTTCCAGTCCGGCCAGTTCGATGTTGGCCGGGATAAGGTCAACGCCCTCCGCATGGTGCAGAATCCCTTCGCCGGGTGGAATACACTGGTCGTTCATGGCTTTCTGCATAAGAGTGGAGAGTGTAGTGGGCAGTGCATCCGGGTCTTGCCAGCCCATACTGACAGTAAGCGAACCCTGTGGGTCAGCGTCCACAAGCAGAACTTTCTTGCCCTCCATTGCAAGCCCTACGCCCAAATTTTCACAGGTGGTGGTTTTGCCCGTGCCGCCTTTCTGGTTGATAACGGCTATCGTTGTTGCCTTTTTGGAAATTTTCATCACCTCCGAGCTGCTAAATCATGGTTGACTTTGTTTTGATAATAGAGCTGTATTGTGGTTGGAGCATTGAATAGTGCGGCCAGAAGGTACTGCTTCATATTCCGTATCGGGGAAGTGTTCGCTGCCAGACAGTCCAGTACGAAGCGGATGTGGTCTGCATTCAACTTTTTTAGCCGACTGAGCACAACTTCGGCGGGCTTATCATCGCCAGCGATTCTTATGAGGTTACGCTTGCTGTCACAGGTGTCCACCAGCAAATCTACGATCTGATAGATGGTATCTTCATCATCCGGGTAAAGCCGGAGAAGAAGTTCTATCTCCAAAGAACGTGAAAAATATTCTTCGAGCAGTTTACGATTCTTCATTTTCTCCAATTCATCGGAAAGGATAGGATTCGTATTATTCCGCTCTGTCTTACTCTTTTTATTCTTATTACATCGTGATTTGGGCGGGTCTTGACAAGCGTTTTTAGGACTTCCAGATTCGTGATTTTCACGATTCTGGACACGCTCATTTGAAAGGTCTGACGAAAAGTTTTTCACATACACCAAACTCGGTTTGCCCAGTCCACGGCGTTTTCGTTCAATTAAACCAAAATTTTCAAGTTCCCGGAGTAGCTTGGTCGCTTTGTTGTCTGCGCAACACAAAGCCCTCTTGACATCCTCGATCGTGAAAATGATGAACACCCGGCCTTGCTTGTCGAACCATTCATTTTTAACAGAAAGGCTCATGCGGTCAAGCAGGATGCCGTAGAGTGTTTTGGCATCGGTTGACAGATTTTGAAACCGCTGCTCCTGAAACAGTGCTTTGGGGATGCGATAGAACGAAAAAAGTTTTCCGGCCTGTCCATAGAAGTAGTCGAGCGTCATACAGTTCTGTCAAGGATGAAAAAATGACGATGTTTCATTGACATGGTTGACAAATCCTCCTTATGAATAATTCGTGCAAACAAAAAAGCGCAATCTCGATTTTTGAAAATCGGAATTGCGCCATGTAACTTAGTAGGGGAGAATGGTCATTTGTCAGGGTCGGTTGACCACAATTTGACCACAAAAGAAACGAAACATCTTGACATCTAACGAAACAGAATGATAAAATAATTTTGAAATTTGATGATACTGCGTACAAGTGGTATCGGAGTGTCCATTGCGTTTTTGAGAGAAGCACAATGGGGTTCAAGAGGCCGTGAGTTCGATTCTCGCCACTCGGACCATAAGTCCAACGATTTCACGTTAGAAATCGTTGGATTTTTTTCGTTTACGGGCTGACCTCATTTGGGTTTGACCACAATTTTGACCACAATGCCAACGATTTTATCTGGTCAATCGCAGGGGCAAGTGGGCTTTTTTGACGCAACCTCATCTGCTGCGATATGCGAGCCAGCGTTGATGCCAACGATTTGAAAAGCTGGCTCGCGATAATTCGTGCCGTTCCGTCCAATTTTCAGGCCGAAAATGCCTCGCTGAACAACTGGACCGCACTCTGCCGAATGGATTCCTGAACATGGAGATCATGCTCAGTCATCTCGGTATCGGCATGGCCTACGATGCTCTGGATGGTCTGGATATCCACGCCCAACGCCTGCATCGGCGATACAATTCCTTTTGTTTAATGGGCCTGTTTGACGGAGCATACAATCAAATTGTCGGGTTTTGGGCAATACTGTCGATTGCGTCAAACAATTTTTCCCCCAAAAAAAAATTGGATTTTGGAGTGTTTTTCATTGACCGATTGCGGAATTAGCTGTAAAATCTAAAAAAGAATAGTGGCTGTAGAGTGGGGTACTCTACGATCTGCTCGATCTTTAAGTATTATGATAAGGATTACGCCAATGCGGTGCTGGAACTGCAGGCAGCCGTCCGGTTACAGGGAGCAGGTACTGAAAGCTATCGGGGGTCTTGCTATTGCACTTGCCAATGATGGAAAGCTGGAAGAGGCACAGCAGGAGCTGGATACATTGCAGAAAAAAGGCGCTTCCTCCGGTGACTGTGATCTGGTTGCGGCAGAGATTCTGTCCTTGCAAAAGAACTATGATCAGGCGCTTGCGCTTTACATAAAAGTGTTCAATGAGGTGGAGGACCCGCAGCTCCTGAGCCATGCTTACCTGTCAGCCGCAAATGCAGCGCTGAATCAGGACGATATGGAAAAGGCTGTGCGCATTCTGAAACAGGGATGCCAGAACCTTCCGGAAGGTCAGGCTGTGCTTCAAAAGGAGATGCTTGCGGATCTTATGATGCAGCAGGCAGCATCTGACAAAGAAAATGCAGAAGAATACTATGCTGAAGCGCAGCAGCTGCTGGAGGAACTGGTGGACAGCGGCTACGATACTATTGCCACCCGGTTGAATCTGGCAACTGTACTGCAGGCATTGGATCAGTACAGTGAAGCTGAAAAGGTTTTGAAAGATCTGCAGGAGCAGTATCCATCGGATTATCGTTTTGATATGCAGATGGCCTATCTTCTGATCGACCAGCTCCGCACCAGCGGATGGCTCAAATAAGGAGGGAATACCTGCGTCTACCGGACAGATCTTTTGTGTGGTTGGAATCGTTGACATGATCGTTTCGGCTGTTGCGGCAGTCGTTTCAGCATGGATCCTGCGCAGGCAGGAAAAAAAGCTGAAGGAACAGATCTGGAACGAGTATCAATAAAAATCAATCGATTAAGGGGTATGAAAAAATGCTAAAAAACTTAGTGTAACGGCTGTTATTCTTGCAATGTCGGCCATGCTTCTGGTGCCGACTGCATACGCGGTGCAGTCAGTAGACGCACCGGCACAGGTGGCTTTGTGACGATTGACGGCAAGCTGTATCATGTTTCGAAGAATGGCTATGCCATCGATCGGTATGCCAAGGGTCTGCACGAGATCGACGGGGGAATGTACTATGTCAAAGAGGATGGCTCGTTCCTGACGAACAGCGCGGTAGAATACCTTACTTTTGATGCGAATGGCCGCTATACCTCTGGCAATGCAACGCTGGACAGCTATGTGGATCAGGCACTGGCTGCGTGCACAAACTCTGGCATGACGAAGGCGCAAAAGCTGCGCGCCGCCTATTTGTATGTCCGGGATCACGGCGCATACCTTGCCCGTCCGCATCAGGCAAGAGGCACAACGGCTTGGGCAGAAGAGAGCGCTTTGTTCATGTTTGAACACAAAAAGGGCAACTGCTACTGCTTTGCAGGCCAGTTCCTTTATATGGCCCGGCGGCTGGGCTACAATGCCTATGTAGTGTCTGGCGGTGTGGGCCGCAAGGACTCGGACCATGCATGGGTCATGATCTGCGAGAACGGAGTTCCCTATATCTATGATGTGGAACTGGAGTGGGGCTATCGTGCCGGCAGATACGGCCATGCAGAATATAATATGTATAAAATGCCGCTGAATAAAACGGTGTTCAGCTACCAGTTTCCGTGATTGCTGAGGTAGCCGAAAAATGGTGCTGAAACATTTGTACACCCTGCTTGTGGTGCTGGTTGGCTTTGTGATCTTCCGTGCAGACAACATGGGGCAGGCCTTCTCAATGATAGGAGCCATGTTTTCCGGGGGCTCTGCCTCTGCGCAGACAGGGCTGCTGCTGGCGCAGTGTCTGACCCCGCTGACCCTGTTTGCACTGGCGGTTGGCCTTGTGGGCAGTATGCCGGTTTTGCCGCTGGTCTGCCGTAAAGCAGAGCAGCAGACCGGAAGCGTGTATGCATGCCTTCAGGCACTGAGTTATGCAGGGGCGCTGGCGCTTTTGCTGGTGGATATTCTGCATCTGTCGGCTGCATCCTATGTGCCTTTTATCTATTTCCAGTTCTGAGGTGGAAAAATGCAAGTGAAAAAATTAGGATATATCCTGTTTGTGGGGGTCATTGCCACAATTTGCATTTTGCCTGTGGCTGTGATGCCTTGGCAGACGGAAAAAGCGGTGGGCAATGAGCAGCTTGCATCCTTTCCTGAATTACGGAAAGAGGATGGCAGCTTCAATACCGGTATCCTGAATGAGTTTTCGGATTATTTTGCGGATCATTTCGGGCTCCGTCATGAGATGATCACCTTGAACGATCAGCTTACCGGAACCATGCTCAAAACGCTGGACAGCAGCAGTGTGCTGTTGGGAAAAAACGATTGGCTGTTCTATAAAAGCACCCTTGCGGACTATACCGGCGCAGAACTCTTTACAGCCCGGCAGAGTTATGCGGCCGCTCATGTACTGGGTCTGATGCAGGAATACTGCGAAGAGAACGGCATGGGGTTCTGCTTTACCATCGCACCCAATAAAAGTTCCCTGTATGGCAGTCAGATGCCGGCACGATATACGGCAGCCTCCGTACGGAACGCCCAACTGCTTCAGCAGCAGATGGAACAGCAGAATGTCCGGTATGTGGATCTGTTCAAAACACTGTCTGACCACGAAGAGCAGCTGTATTACCGTCGGGACAGCCACTGGAATATGCGGGGCGCACAGCTGGCAGCACAGACTTTGCTGAAAGAACTGAAAGGCTCTGAAGCGGAGTTTGATTCCTGCATCAATGGAAAAACATCCCCGCATACCGGCGACCTGTATGAGATGGTGTACCCTGCCGGAAACGAGACGGAACAGGATACGGCATACGACTTTACCTATCAGTATGACGAAAAATTCCACTCGGCAGATGATATCACGATCCACACGGAAAATTCGGGGGCAGACGGAAGCATTTTTGTATACCGCGATTCCTTTGGCATCAATCTGCATCCTTTTCTGGCACAGAGCTACGGCAACGCCTGTTTCTCCCGGAATATGCCCTACCTTTTGACGGCTGTTACAGAAGAGCAGCCCGATGTGCTGCTGGTGGAACTGGTGGAAAGCAACCTGAACTGGCTGCTGGAACGCGCCCCGGAAATGCCTGCTCCGGAACGCATGGCAGTCCCGGCAGCAGATACCGGTACAAGTGCGAAGGCACAACGGAAGGACAGCCGAATGGAGGGGACTTTCTGCCTGACAGGCGATCTGAGCGTGCAGCGTGTGGATGACGACTCTCCGATCTACATTCTGGCAGAGACCGGAACCTACGAAGCTTCCCCCTGCAGAGAGGGAATACAGCCGTTTACAGCGTATCTTCCGCAGAATGTGCGGGAGCAGCAACTAAAAGCAGCATTTCTGTCGGACGGTGAATGGGTCTTTTGCGCCCTGGCCGACTGACTGAAAGAATAGAAAGAAGGAACAAACAAAATGAATGTAAACTATAAGATGATGGGTATAGTGCTCTGCGGTGCGATGCTTCTGGCATCGGGATGCGGGGCAAAAGCAGAAACGACCGCTTCCTCGGCTGTGGAATCCGAATCGGTTTCCGTTGTGGCATTGGAGGCTGCTTTGTCGGAGGCTGTGCCGGAAAGCGAGGCTGTCTCGGAGGCAGTTTCCGAAGCTTCTTCTGCGGTAAGCGAGGCGGCATCGGAGAAACCGGCAGAATCCAAGGCGGAATCCAAGGAAGAATCCAAGGCCGAGACTGCGGCAAAATCTAAGCCTGCAAAGCAGGAGACGGCTGCTTCCTCCAAAGAAGAAAAGACGGAGCCTGTGGAAAGCAAGCCCGTTACAGAGACTGCTCCGGCAGAAACTGCCAGCCTGGAAACTGCCCTGAAGTATGTGGGCAAAGATGTTTCCAAGCTGTATGCCGCTATTGGCAAGCCGAACAGTTCGGAGTATGCTTCCAGCTGCATCGGTGATGGCGAGGATGGCCTGCTGTATTACAACGGCTTTACTGTGACGACCTACCGTGAAAACGGTAAAGAGACGGTACAGGACGCCTATTAAACATGAAATTCGGCCTCTGGCATTCCACCGGGGGCTGAATCTTTATATGGGAAGATGAGAATGAAACGCCAGAAGATCAAACGATATCGGTTTAGCGTGACGCAGAATACGCGCAGAAGAAGGGCGGCAAGGCCGCTGAAAGCCGTCGGTGTAGTACTGGTGTGCCTGTGTCTGCTCACAGGGGCCGTTTTTGGAATTTACAAAGCGATCCAGAGTAAGACTACGGGGTGGCACGGCGAAGGACTGCATCGCTACTATATCTCGCCGACTACCGGCACCCGTGCGCAGGGGCTGTATGAGATCAACTATAAGCTCTACTATTTTGGCAGCAACAACTTTTTGAAGGTCGGCTGGATTGAAGAGAACGGCTATGTCGGCTATGCCAACGCAGATGGAGAGCTCACCCAGGGCGAAGCGAAGATAGACGGAAAATACTACTATTTCCAACCGGAGACCGGCCAGTTGTACACCGGCTGGATCATGCTGGACGGAGTGCAGTACTGCTTTGACGAAACCGGACATCCGCGCACCGGTACTTATCAGGAGGACGGAAAGGTCTGGGAACTGGATAGTGATGGACGGGTCAAAAACCGACTGAACGGTTGGAAAAAAACGGACGGCGTCCTGAAATACTACAACAACAGCGGCGCACCGGCACAGGGCTGGACAGAGATCGATGGAAAGGATTATTTCTTTGTGGACGGTGTCAGTCAGGCCGGCTGGGTTGAAACGGATGCGGGCACGCGCTATTTGGACGGCAACGGAAATCAGATGACCGGGTGGTGTGTGATCGACGGCCAGCCCTATGCTTTTGGGACAAATGGAGAACCGAAGCAGGGATGGGATCATTCCCATGAAAAAAGCTACTATTTTATCAACGGCGTCAGTCAGTCGGGCACATTCGGGGAGGGCGCACTTAGCAGCAACCTGAACGGCAGCGGCAGTGTTCAGCCGGTTGGGGATCAGGCACCGGAGGACGATCTTGCAAAGGATGCAGAGGGCGAACCGCCGGAGGAAGAACTGCTGGAAGCGCAGCCGACACAGACCGAAACAACGGAAGCGGGGCAGACTGCCCCGGCGGCACAACAGCCGATGCAGTCGCCGGAGGGATCGGCGGCAGAGCAGGAGACCGCATCAAAGGCACCGACAGCGCCGGAAACTCCGGCACAGGAACAGCAGGAAGAAGGGACGGAAAATACATGAAAACAACAAGACGTGATTTTCTGTGCCTTTCGGCCATGGCATGCGCATGGCTTCTGACGGGCTGCCAGAACCCCACAGTGGAAGAGCGGGCTGTCAGCTGGCAGCAGCAGGAAGTCAGTGATCCGGTCTCTGAAACCGGACCGATGTGGAATGCAGCACTGGACGACAATGCAGTTCTGCGGGATGGTATCCGCGTTCCCCAGAACTTCGAACTGCCGTTGGAAGGTTCAACAGGCTTTGCAGGGGCGGCTGTGATGCTGCTGTACGAGAGACCGGATGGGACCAGTACGGTACTGCGCAGACTTGCAGCGGGAGATATGTTTTATATCCGGCAGGAGTCTGGCGCATATTGGCAGGTCTGCCTGCTGGACGGCACCGTGGGCTGGTTGGAAAATGAACTGTGTATGATCAATCTGCCCGATGTTCTGCCTTCCATCGTATACGAAAACCCCAATGCCAAGGCATCGATCTTTAAAACCTGCGGAAAGGATATTGAAGGCATTACGGGACAGAAACTGTATGACGGCCTGTTCTACAACCAGCGCCTTGGGCGGGATGAGTATCTAATGCCTATCAATTACGCTATGGCAAAAAAGGTTGGTGCAGCGCAGAAAAATGCTTTGAAGGCGGGCGATTGCCTGAAGATCGTAGAGACATTCCGGCCCTATGAGGTGCAGATGCTGGTAAAGGATGCAGTGTACGCCAAGGCAAGGATGGACAAGGAACTGATGACGGCGCTGAACAAGGGCGCGTGGAATATCGGCTGGTTTATTACAACGTCTCTTTCCAACCATCAGCGCGGTGTGGCAATGGACACGACCCTGCTGCGCATCACTGAGCAGACAGAGCACAGCATGGCGGGGTGTCCCTTTGTACAGGTGACCGGTGAGGAATACGCCATGCCCTCTGCCATGCACGAGCTGAGCAGTGCAGCGGCCTGCTTTACCGGCCCGGTAACTTCTAATTCGGCCACCGCATGGAAGCGGGCCACTGCATCGGCATCCATGACAGACGGTGCGCGGCGGCTGCAGGGGTACTGTACCAATGCAGGCATGACACCGCTGGCCTCGGAGTGGTGGCACTTTAACGATCTGGATGCACAGAATAAGGTGCGCATGACCTCTGGAAACGGAAAATTCTGGCTGGACGGCTGTGTCAGCTGGAAAATGTTTGAAGCATAACCTTGGGGTTGCGCTTTGGAGGAATACAAAATGTAGCAACTGAAAAAAGCAAAAAAGCGGTTACGGCAGCGGATAAGATCGAGTTGGGCTAGAAATATCTCACCGAACTGAACTACACCGAGGCTGTGGCGTCTTTTACGGAAGCTATCGGCCTTGACCCGGAACATATTCCGGCATACATGGGCCGTGCCGAGGTGAATGAACTGACGACTGCCAACGAGACCGCATGGGCAGACGTGAGCGAAGCCGAGAACGGCGCAGTTACCGCCGAAGCTCTGACTGCTGCTGCTCCCACTGCGGAAGAGATTGGTGCGGTATCCCTGAGCAAGCTCTATGTCTACTACGGCAACCACGAAAACCGCAGCCGTGAAGGCGAGGGCGTATGGTTCATCCTGAACCCCGGCAAAAAAGACCTGACCGCGTAAAGCCCTGCATCACCCGGAAATTGCGCAGCAGGTCATTCGGATCAAGGATGGGCAAACTCTGTTAGGAGGGCTTTATTATGAATACTACATTGCGGCGGGATGCGGATGAGATCATCTGTTCCAGCATTCAGGCGGTTCTGCCGAATAAAGCCGTGTGCCGCGCGCTGGAGGACTTTCAGCCCGGAGGCGGCAGAGTGCTGCTGGTGGCGGCAGGCAAGGCCGCTTGGCAGATGGCATACGCCGCCGTGCAGACACTGGGGCGCGTGGACGGCGGCGTGGTGGTGACCAAGTACGGCCATGTAAAAGGCAGAATCCCCGGTGTAAATTGTTATGAGGCAGGTCATCCCGTACCGGATGCCAACGGCTTTGCAGCCACCGAAAAAGCTTTGGCGCTGGTACAGGGGCTGACCGCAGAGGACACGGTGCTGTTTTTGCTTTCCGGCGGCGGCAGCGCCCTGTTTGAAAAGCCGCTTGTCCCCGGCGGGGAATTGCAGGACATCACAAATCAGCTCCTTGCCAGCGGAGCCGATATCGTGGAGATGAATACCATCCGCAAGCGGTCGTCCGCTGTCAAGGGCGGGCGGTTCGCGCAGCACTGCGCGCCCGCAAGGGTGTTCAGCATCGTGCTCAGCGATATTCTGGGCGACCCGCTGGATATGATTGCCAGCGGCCCGGCGGTGCCGGATAGCTCCACCTGTGCGCAGGCTTTTGCCATTGCGGAAAAATACCACCTGAACCTGTCGGAACAGGCAAAGGCGCTGCTGGCGCAGGAAACGCCGAAAGCCCTTGATAACGTGACCACACAGATCACCGGCAGCGTCCGAGAGCTGTGCACCGCTGCCGCTAAAGCCTGCCGGGAGCTGGGATATGAGCCCATGCTGCTCACCGACCGGCTCTGTTGCGAAGCCAAGGAGGCAGGCAGCTTTCTGGGGGCCATCGCCCGCACCCATGCGGGACAAGGAAAAAAGCTGGCCTTTATCGCGGGCGGGGAAACCGTGGTGCACCTGACCGGCAAAGGGCTGGGCGGGCGCAATCAGGAGCTGGCGCTGGCCGCAGCCCCGGCACTGGCCGGACAAAACGCGGCGGTGTTCTCGGTGGGCAGTGACGGCACCGACGGCCCTACCGATGCCGCCGGCGGCTATGTGGACGGCGACACCGCCGCAGCACTGGCGGCAAAGGGCTGGAACGTGTTCGACACCCTGCAAAACAACGATGCCTACCACGCCTTGCAGGCGGTGGATGGGCTTATCATCACAGGCGCTACTGGTACCAACGTCAATGATGTTGCCGTGGTGCTGATCGGGGGAGAAGTGCAGGCAGACGCCTGAACCCTGCTTGCCCGGTGCGCGGTGCTCCTATAACATTTGACCCCGCTTTGCCCGCTTTACCCGGGCAGGCGGGTTTTTTTGTTGAAAATACTTGACAGTTCTTCTGCAAAATGATATGATTTTGATATCAGAAAGAAACGCTTCCGACCCTGATAAGGAGGGACTTGTTATGGAAGAGAAGATTTTGAACACCCGCAAAAACGGTATGGCCGCGCTGCTGCTCACCCTGCTGGGCTATGTGGTGGCCATCGCCCTGTTCATTTACAGCATCACCCTGCTGAATGCAGACCGGATGCTTCTGGGCGTGCCGCTGCTGATTTTGTCCATTGCGTATTGGATCGCAGGCATTTTCCTGTTCTGCGGTCTTAAGGTGTTAAAGCCGCAGGAGGCGCTGGTGCTCACCCTGTTTGGTGATTACATCGGCACCCTGAAGGGACAGGGTTTTTACTGGGTGAACCCCTTCTGTACCGCCGTCAACCCCGCTGCCGGCACCCGCCTGAGCCAGAGCGGAGATGTGAACAGCAAGGAGAACAGCGTGGCTGCGCTGTTTGGCAATAACGGCCAGAATGCTCAGATGAGCGCCGAGTCCATGAGCAAAAAGATCTCGCTCAAGATGATGACCCTGAACAACTCCCGCCAGAAGATCAACGATTGTCTGGGCAACCCGGTGGAGATCGGCATTGCAGTCATCTGGCGCGTGACCGATACCGCCAAGGCTGTGTTCAACGTGGATAACTATAAGGAATATCTCTCCCTGCAGTGCGACAGCGCCCTGCGCAACGTGGTGCGGGTGTACCCCTATGATGTTTCTCCCAACGTGGACACCACCGGCGACGGCGTAGCCGATGAGGGCAGCCTGCGCGGCTCCTCTGAGGTGGTGGCTGCCCGCATCCGGGACGAGATCCAGAAGAACGTGGCAGAGGCAGGTATCGAGGTGGTGGAGGCCCGCATCACCTATCTGGCCTATGCACCGGAAATTGCAGCGGTCATGCTGCAGCGCCAGCAGGCCAGCGCCATCATTGATGCCCGCAAGATGATCGTGGACGGCGCTGTGGGCATGGTGGAAATGGCGCTGGATCGTCTGAACGAGAACAAGGTAGTGGAACTGGACGATGAACGTAAGGCGGCAATGGTATCCAATCTGCTGGTGGTGCTGTGCGGCAACCGGGATGCCCAGCCCATCGTGAACAGCGGCAGCCTGTACTGATATGGCAGAGCCGAAAAAACAGGTGCCCCTGCGCCTGAACGCCAAGCTCTACGATGCCCTTGCCGCTTGGGCAGAGGATGACTTCCGCTCGGTGAACGGGCAGATCGAATATCTGCTTACCGAGTGTGTGCGTCAGCGCAAAAAGAATGGGAAATATGTCTCCGACCAGCTGGATGTCCCGCCGGAGCTGGATCTCCATTGAAGAACCCGTGAAAAAACGTTAGAGCACGACAAACGCAAATTATTCACAAGGCCGCTGCACAAGACCGGTGCAGTGGCCTTGTGTTTGTCGGGGAAAAGCCGTGCCTTCCGGCGGGAAGCAGGGACAAATGAGCGCTGATTTGATATATCAATTGAGCGCGCAATGCTCCGGTATTTCGTCGAAAAAGGCGACCGAAGCTGCGGAAATGACTTGAAGAGACAGGAGAAGATGGACAGATATCTGGGCGAAAACGTTTCTTTTTTAGGTTTTTCCGGAAAAAAACTTGCCTAAAAGTTTGCGGCGTGCTAAACTAACAGCGGGGAATTGTTTTGCGTAAGCAGATAGGGGGTGAAGTTATGAAAATACTGGTTGTGGATGACGGTCAGCTTGCGATCAATTCGCTGATCCGCATCCTGTGCCGGGTGGCACCGGACTGTGACTATATCAGTGCCATGACGACTGACGATGCCCTGACGTGGATGCGGCAGGGCCCGATGGATGCTGCCTTTTTGAACCTGGAAATGCCGGGCATGAATGGCCTTGCCCTTGCCCGCATGATCCAGAAATTGCAGCCCCGCTGCAATATCATCGTGGTCACCGAGCACCCGGAGTATGCGCTGGAAGCATTGCAGATCTTCGTCAGCGGTTTTCTGCTCAAGCCCGCCAACGAGGCGGACGTGCGCAATGTGCTGGAAAATCTGCGCTACCCGCCGGAAACGGCACCTGTGGGCATCAAGATCCAGTGCTTCGGCAACTTCGAGATCTTTGTGGGCGGACGTCCGCTCTCCTTCAAGCGCAGCAAAAGCAAGGAGCTGCTGGCCTACCTTGTGGACCGCAACGGCGCCACCTGTACCAACGGCGAGATGCTGGCTGTCCTGTGGGAGGATAAGCCCGACACCGCCTCGCTGCACAGCCACCTGCGCAATTTGATCTTTGACCTCAGCCATACGCTGGAGGACGCAGGGGTCAACGGGCTGCTGGTACGCGGCCGCAGCACCTTGGCGCTGGATACCAGCAAGGTGGACTGCGATTATTATAACTTCCTGCGGGGAGACCGCTCAGCCTTCAACTCCTACCGGGGCGAGTATATGACCCAGTATTCCTGGGCAGAGGTTACCCGCTCGGCGCTGCGCCAGCAGGCCGCAGCTATGCCCAAAAGCGGGTCTATTCCAAGCTATTACGTCCCGCCCACGGGCTTTTAAAATTGCATAAAACACCAAAGGCTGCTGCGCAAACGATGCGCAGCAGCCTTTATCATTCTCTTAAAATCGTTCCAGCTCCAGCAGATATTCCTTGATCTCCAGTCCCTCGGCGTAGCCAGTCAGGCTGCCGTCTGCGCCGATGACCCGGTGGCATGGCACCACGATGCACAGCGGGTTGCGGTGACAGGCGCTGCCTACGGCGCGGCTTGCCTTGGGTTTGCCCAGCGCCGCCGCCAGTTGCCCGTAGGTGCGCACCTCCCCATAGGGAATCTTGCGCAGCTGCGCCCATACCGTCTGCTGAAAGGCCGTGCCCTTTGCCGCCAGCGGCAGGTCGAACTCCCGGCGCACCCCGGCAAAATATTCGTTCAGCTGCTCCTCGGCCTCCTGCAGCAGGGGCGTTTCCACCACCCTGCGTGGCAGAGGCTCCAGCTCCGGCGCACCGTCCGGGCAAAAATGTACCCCGCACAGCGCGTCGTTCTCCTCCTCCAGACAGATGGCACCAAGGATGCTGTTGATGTACCAGACGTTCAAAATCGGCCTCTTCCTTTCCTGTAAGAATGTGCTATACTGGTATTATCTTAACACAAAAGCTTCCATGAGGAAAGGGGCGTTTCAACTATGGTCAAGGCACTGGAAGACATCATTGCAAAAAGCAGCAGCATCGTCTTTTTTGGCGGCGCGGGCGTTTCTACGGAGAGCGGCATCCCGGATTTCCGCAGCGTGGACGGCCTGTACCACCAGAAATACGACTACCCGCCCGAAACCATCCTCAGCCATACCTTCTGGGAGGAAAACCCGGAGGAGTTTTACCGTTTTTACCGCGACAAGCTGATCGTAAAGGGTGCAAAGCCCAACGCCGCCCATCTGCGGCTGGCAAAGCTGGAGCAGCAGGGCAAGCTGCGGGCTGTGGTCACCCAGAACATTGACGGCCTGCATCAGGCGGCGGGCAGCAAAACGGTGTACGAGCTGCACGGCAGCACCCTGCGCAACTACTGCACCCGCTGCGGCAGGTTCTACGATGTGGATTTCATCGCAAACAGTACCGGTGTGCCCCGCTGTACCGAGTGCGGCGGCATCGTAAAGCCGGACGTGGTGCTTTACGAAGAGGGCTTGGACGAGGAGGTGCTGTCCGGCGCAGTGGATGCCATCCGCCATGCCGATACCCTCATCATTGGCGGCACCAGTCTGGTGGTGTACCCCGCCGCCGGGCTCATCCGGTATTTCCGGGGCGATAATTTGGTGGTCATCAACATGCAGCCCACCGGAGCGGATGCCTCTGCCGACCTGTGCATCGCAAAGCCCATCGGGCAGGTGCTGAGCGAGGACATCTCGCTGGACTGATTTTTGCACTGTAAGGCGCGCTGTTTCGCGCCGGTTCGCACGCAGTTTTCCGTATGCTGATGGAAAGAACATCAGAACGGAGGAACTGCAAATGATCCAGGTATGCGACCCGCCGCGTCAGCGGCAGGTACGGCGGCTTTCCGCCGAAGAATTTTTTACATTGGTGCGCTGCGGTGGGGCGGGGTTTTACCGCCCCTGCTCCGAGGTGCTGCGGATGCTGACCGCAGGCGAGGCGTGGGGTACATCCGGGGCAGCGCTGCTGGTGCTGCCCCTCACCGCCGATACCGCCGCCGCAGCGGCACTGCGCAACTGGCTGGGACGTCGGCAGCTGGAGGGCGGCTGCCTGCTCACCCCGCCGGTAAATACCGGCGAGGAGCTGCCCGCCCGGCTGGTGGAAATTGCCGCAGCCCGGGCAGACCGGCTGCGCCGCAAGGGCACGGTATGGGCGGTGGTAGAGTGCACCGAAACGGCGGCAGCGCTGTTGCCGCTGTATTTTCGGCAGGGCTTCGGGCTGCGGGCGCTGCGCCCGCTGGAAAGCCTTGCGCCCTGCTTTTTGCTGTGCACCGGCTGCGCGCCCGTCCGCACTGCACCGGTGTGGGTGCCGCTGGAGGACAGGGTGCAGCTGGCGCTGCTGCTGGCAAAGGGCTATGCCGCGCTGGACAGCCGCCCCTACGGCGGCAGTCTTGCACTGGCGCTCTATCCGCTGAAAGAAACGGAATAACGTAAACCAGAGAGGGAATGAGAAAGCTATGAAGGCAGTGATTCTGGAAAGCTATGTGATGGAAGAAGGGGACTTGGACTGGTCCGGGGTAAAGGCACTGGTGCCAGACACCACCAGCTATGTGCGCACCGACTACGCCGATATTGCGCCCCGCATCGGGGATGCAGAGCTGGTGCTCATCAACAAGTGCCGCATTGACGAAGCAGTGCTGACGCAGTGCCCGAACCTCAAGTGGGTGGGCATCATCGCCACCGGTACGGATAATATCGACCTTGAAGCCTGCCGCCGCCATGGGGTGGCAGTGGCCAACGTGCCGGGGTACTCTACTTATAGCGTGGCGCAGATGACCTTCAGCCTGCTGCTGGCAATCTGTCAGTGTGCCCAGCGGTACGACCGGGCGGTAAAGGCCGGGTACTGGCAGCTGGGCATCCCGGCAGAGTACGGTCTGCTGCCGCAGGTGGAGCTGCTGGGCAAGACCTTTGGCATCTACGGCTACGGCAGCATCGGCCGCCAGACCGCCCGCATTGCAAAGGCTTTTGGCATGGAGGTGCTGGTGTGCACCCGCACGGTGCGCCCGGAGTACGCCGCCGATGGGGTGGAGTTCGTGGACTTTGACACCCTGCTTGCCCGCAGCGATGTGCTCAGCCTGCATTGCCCGGCCACCCCGGAAACCCGCGGGCTGATAAGCCGGGAAGCCCTTGCAAAAATGAAGCCCGGTGCCATTTTGCTGAACACTGCCCGGGGCGCACTGGTGGACGAGGAAGCCGTAGCCGATGCGCTGGAAAGTGGCAAGCTTGCCTTTTACGGCGCCGATGCCTTTGCCACCGAGCCACTGCCGCCCCAAAGCCGTCTGCGCGGCCTGCCGGGCGCGGTGCTCACCCCGCATATCGCATGGACCACCAAGGAAGCATTGCAGCGGCTGATGGATATCACCACCGGCAACCTGCGCAGCTTTCTGGCCGGGAAAGGCGAGAATATCGTCAACCCTTGATTTTGGCAGGGCACTGTACTATACTGTTCCATGATTTCAGGCTCTCCCGGCAAAGGAACTGCCGTAAAATAACGTATGCACAAGAGCATCCGGCAGCTTTGCCGCTGCTCTGAGGGAGGTAAAAATGAGTTACGCTATCGTATTCAGCAGCAAAACCGGCAACACCGCACTGCTGGCACAGACCCTGCGGGAGCAGCTGCCGCAGGCAGACTGCTGCTATTTTGGCACACCGGATGCTGCCGCGCTGGCAGCAGACACCCTGTATGTGGGTTTCTGGACGGACAAGGGCAAGGCGGACGCCGACACGCTGGATTTCTTGCAGCAGCTGCACGGCAAGCGGGTATTCCTGTTCGGCACCGCAGGCTTTGGCGGCAGTGCACCCTACTTCGAAAAGATCCTTGCCGCCACCCGGAAGGCGCTGGACGGCAGCAACACCGTCATTGGCAGCTTTATGTGTCAGGGCAAAATGCCGGTGTCCGTCCGGCAGCGGTACGAGGCCATGAAGGCAAAGCCTTTGCACATCCCCAATCTGGATGCCCTGATCGAAAACTTCGATAAGGCGCTCTCCCACCCGGACGTCGCAGATCTGGAACAGCTGAAACAGGCCGTAAAATAAGATTTTTCCATAGAAAAGGGTTCCGAAACGCTCGCGGGCGTCTCGGAACCCTTTTTATATAAACTGAAAACTAGTCAATGGTGGTTTTGGTACGTCCGATGCCGATGACGGCGGTGGAGATCTTTTTCCAGCTGTCGCAGCCGCACACGCCGTCCACCCGCAGGCTGGTGCGCTTCTGGTAGCCGCGCAGAGCCTGCTCGGTGCGGGCACCAAAGATGCCGTCGATACGGCTGCCGGTCTGGTAGCCAAGGGTGGAAAGCGCATCCTGCAAAATCATGACATAGCAGCCCCGGCTGCCCCGGCGCAGGGTGGGGTAGCCTGCGGTGGTGCCGCTGCACGCCGGGGTGCCGTAGCGGCGGTCAAAGTGCACCCATGTGGGGGTCTGGCTCAGCGGTTCCACATAGCCCCATGCGCCGGAAGCGCGGGCGGCGTTGTAAATGGCGGTGCGCTGGCGCTGGTCAAGGCTTTGCCCCACATCGAACGCTACCCCTGCGTAGTGCTGGCTGCGGGTGCCGTGGCCACCCTCCCAGATGCGGCGGAAGGCGTACCCCACCGGGATGCCCCTGCCGTATTTGCGGCGGGTCAGGTTCCACGCCTCCATGGCGGCAATGGTGGTCCATAGGGTAGGGCTGGCCGATTTGCCCCGGAACTCCCGCAACCGCAGGGTGGTCAGGGTACTGTAAGGCATGGGGTCGTTCTCGTTCAGGTTTGCGTAGGTGTACACCTTGTTTTCGTAGGCGTCATAGATCAAAAGGCGTGCCATCCCTCATTCCTCCTTCTCGCAGCCGCAGGGGTCAGTACACTGGGCTTGCAAGGCGTGCCATGTTTCGCGGTACACGATGCCGTTTACCGGCTGCAGCCCCGCCTGCTGCTGGACAGCCCGCACGGCAGCGGCGTCTGACGCGCCAAAACGGTTGTTATCGGCCACATAGCCCTCGCCGCAGGAAAGCTGTGCCCGGCGGTTGATCCAGCGCTCCACCTGTCCCACCTCCTGCCCGGCGCTGCCTTCGGCGATGGCGCGTCCCGGGTAAGCGATGCCGGGAGGGGTGTCTCTATCGGGGTTCGGGGCATGAGCGGCCAGCTGCAAACTCAGCGCCTCCACCGCCGTCCATGTGTCGGCATCTGCAATGCCGGTCTGCTCCAGCCCTAATAGCTGCTGGGCGCTGCGGGTGGCTGTGGCAGTTTCGTCGGTATAACGGTCGGCAAGGGGCGGGACTTCCACACTGGAAAAATAATAGGCGATGCGCAGCAAAAGCAGATTGTAGTACAGCACCGCCTTGCCGCTGCTGCCCATCGTCAGCGGGGCGCCGGGGTAGGGCAGACGCTTTAAGGTGACCACCGGGCCGGAAGAGCGCAGCTGGCTGGCGCGGCCATAAAGGGAGTTCCATGTGGTGCGCCCCACCACGCCGTCCACGGTAAGCCCCGCAAACCGCTGGTACGCCCGCACCGCCCGCTCGGTATCCGCGCCGAACTTGCCGTCAATGCTTACCGGCGGGATGCTGCTTTCGTAGGCGCTCATGAGGTAGAGGTAAAACTGAAGTTCCCGCACCGGCGTGCCGGTGGAGCCAGTGCGCAGTACGCCCGGGTACTCGCCGGGGCGCAGGGAAGAGGAGAGCAGCCGGTTGGCAATATCGTTGTACACCTCGTACAGCTTTTGCCATGTGGTGCGCCCCACCACGCCGTCTGCCGTCAGACCGAAGTAGCGTTGGAACCGCCGCACAGCCGCCGCCGTGCCCGCGCCGAATTTTCCGTCCACGGTCACGCTTTCAAGGCTCGTGTACACGGTGCGGGCGATCTTCAGCCAGAACTGCACCAGCCGCACATTCTGTCCGGAGGCACCCTCCCGCAGCGGCGTGCCGGGGTAGGCGTTGGGGGTGCCGTTGTCGGACTGGATGCTCAAAAACTCGTCGTACAGCTCCTTCCAAGTGGTCTGCCCCACTATGCCGTCTACCGTAAGGCCGTACTTGCGCTGGAAGGCGCGTACCGCATTGGCGGTGGCGGTGCCGAATACGCCGTCCACCGTTACGGATGGAATGGCGCTGTCGTACTGCGCCAGCGTATTCAGCCAGAACTGTACCTGCTCCACCGCGCTGCCGGAAGCACCGGTGCTCAGCACCGTGCCGTTCCATGTGCCGTTGGACAGGGTGCCGGTGGAAGTCTCGCCCTCGCTGGTCAGCTCGGCGAGGTCCTTTACCGATACATAGATGTAGCTGATCTTGTACCATGTCTGCCGCCCCACTACGCCGTCGGCGGTCAGATTGAACTGCTTCTGGAACGCCCGCACCGTTGCGGCCATCCGGCTGCCGAATACGCCGTCTACCGTCAGTTTGCCAAGGAAGGGATAGTCCTTGGTGATGCGGTTCAGCTGCCTTTGCAGGGTGAATACCGCCGTGCCGCGGCTGCCCTGCCGCAGCGGCGTGCCGGGGTAGCTTTGCGGGATAGAGCGGATATTTTTGGTGCGCACGATCTCGATGCTGCTGCCGTAGTAGTAGCGCAAGATCTGCAAGGCGCTGCGCCCGTTGTTGGCCAGCGTTACCGTGCCCCACTGCTTGAGCCCGGGGCAGGTGACTGACTTGCCATCGCAGTACTCGGAATAATAGGGGTTCACCGTGCCGCTTTTGCGCAGATAGGTGTTGAAGATATCGTCCGTAATGCGCACCATCACCTCAAACACCGTGCGTCCGTGGACGTAGTACTGGTCGTAGCTGGTGGAGTTGGTGATGTTGAAGGTGTAGCCCTTGCTGGGGTACCACTCGGTATAGATGCGGTTCAGCGCCAACGAGATCTGGCAGTGGATATTCGCCCGCAGTGCCTGCTCCGGCCAGGTGGGATACACCTCGCTGGAGGCTACGTTGGCAATATAATCCCGGAAGGAGACTGTCACGTTGCGGGCGGAAGCTGCCGGTTTGCCCAGATGCACCGTGATATTTTTGGGGATGATGACCTGATCCAGCACCCGGGGCGTGCAGTGCAGCGCCGGCTGCGGGCCGCTGCCGCCGCTGCCCGCAAACAAAGCGTGCGGCGGGATGATGATGGGCGCGTTCGGGATGTCCCGGCCCTCCTCGGTGTCGGGCAGCATCTGGGGCTGTGCCAGCGTCACCTGCCCGGCAAAGATCTGGATGCCCTCAATGCGCACGGTGCGGTAGCCGGATTTTGCGGCGGTCAGGCTGACAACGGCGTAAGGGCGGATGGTGTTGTCCTCGTCCAGCGAGAGGGTGCAGGCGGGGGCTTCAACGGGGATGTCGGCGGCGCTGCCGGTTGCATCGGTGATACAGTGCAGGGTAAAGCCGTCCCCCTGCACCGCAACGGTCACCCCCTCCATGGGGGCAGACTGGCGGGCCGCAAAGGTCTGGATG
>OGHC01000591.1_pt1 | contig 23717 bp, 20 predicted proteins | sample 1571381 | NCBI WGS metagenome assembly OGHC01 (sample SAMEA2581945, study PRJEB24529) | metagenome | biome: Human gut stool | place: China | collected 2011 | reverse complement strand
TCGTCATCACGCACGAAGGTCCGAAGGGTGGTCCCGGTATGCAGGAAATGCTTTATCCTACCTCTTATATAAAATCCCGTCATCTCGGCAAAGAGTGTGCTTTGATCACAGACGGACGTTTCAGTGGCGGAACTTCCGGATTGAGTATAGGGCATATCTCTCCCGAAGCGGCAGCAGGAGGTAATATCGGAAAAATAGTCGACGGAGATATCATTGAAATCGACATTCCCGCCCGGACGATTAACGTGCGACTGACGGATGAAGAACTGGCTGCCCGTCCGATGACACCTGTCACTCGTGACCGTTATGTGCCGAAGAGCCTGAAAGCGTATGCCAGCATGGTAAGCTCTGCCGATAAAGGAGCAGTAAGATTAATCGATTGACAAATGATGTTTTGACGTTGAGTTCAATCGTAAATTGTAAATCTTAAAATTGCAAATAAATAGATGAGTAAAGACTTAATAACAGGTGCGGAGGCGTTGATGCGCTCATTGGAACATCAGGGAGTAAATACGATTTTCGGTTATCCCGGCGGTTCAATCATGCCGGTATTCGACGCCTTGTACGACCATCGAAATAACTTGAACCACATTTTGGTTCGTCACGAACAGGGAGCTGCCCATGCGGCACAAGGTTATGCCCGTGTGTCAGGTAAAGTCGGTGTTTGCCTGGTGACAAGCGGTCCCGGTGCTACGAACACGATTACCGGTATTGCAGATGCGATGATCGATAGTACTCCTATTGTTGTTATTGCCGGACAGGTAGGAACCGGTTTTCTCGGAACGGATGCATTTCAGGAAGTCGATCTCGTAGGTATCACCCAGCCTATCTCCAAGTGGAGTTATCAGATCCGCCGTGCGGAAGATGTAGCGTGGGCAGTGGCACGTGCATTCTACATTGCCCGTAGCGGTCGTCCCGGTCCGGTTGTGCTGGATTTTGCCAAGAATGCACAGGTAGAGAAGACGAAATATGAGCCGACTAAGGTTGATTTCATCCGCAGCTATGTACCTGTGCCCGATACTGATGAAGACTCCGTAAAGGCTGCCGCCGAACTGATTAATAATGCGGAACGTCCGCTTGTACTGGTGGGGCAAGGCGTTGAGTTAGGGAATGCGCAGAGTGAGTTGCGTGAATTTATTGAAAAGGCGGATATGCCTGCGGGATGTACGTTACTCGGACTTTCGGCTTTACCTACGGAACATCCTTTGAATAAAGGAATGTTGGGAATGCACGGTAATTTGGGACCGAATATAAATACCAATAAATGTGATGTCCTGATCGCTGTAGGAATGCGCTTCGACGACCGTGTGACCGGTAATCTGGCTACTTATGCCAAACAGGCAAAAGTGATTCACTTTGATATTGATCCGGCGGAGGTGAATAAAAATGTAAAAGTTGATATTGCAGTTTTGGGAGATTGCAAGGAGACATTGAAGGCTGTTACCCGACTCTTGAAAAAGAATGAACACGCTGAGTGGGTCGACAGTTTCACGGAGTATGAGAAGGTGGAGGAAGAAAAGGTGATTCGTCCCGAGCTTTATCCTGCCACCGACTCGTTGAGCATGGGTGAGGTGGTACGTGCGGTAAGTGACGCTACCCGCCACGAAGCAGTTCTGGTGACAGATGTAGGACAAAATCAAATGATGTCCGCACGTTACTTTAAATATACGAAAGAACGCAGTATCATTACTTCCGGCGGACTCGGAACAATGGGCTTCGGCCTTCCCGCCGCTATCGGAGCGACTTTCGGAGCACCGGAACGTACCGTATGTGTATTTATGGGAGACGGTGGATTGCAGATGAATCTTCAGGAACTGGGTACGGTTATGGAGCAGAAGGCTCCGGTAAAGATTATCTGCCTGAACAATAACTTTTTGGGCAACGTGCGCCAATGGCAGGCTATGTTCTTCAATCGCCGTTATTCATTCACTCCGATGTTGAATCCGGATTACATGAAAATTGCTTCGGCGTACGAGATTCCTTCCAAACGTGTCTTCTCTCGTGAAGAGCTGGCGGACGCTATCCGTGAAATGTTGGCAACAGATGGCCCGTTCCTGCTCGAAGCCTGTGTAGTAGAAGAAGGTAATGTACTACCGATGACTCCTCCGGGAGGATCTGTCAATCAGATGTTGCTGGAGTGCTAGGAGAAGTTGAGAGTTGAGAGTTGGGAGTTGAAAGTTAAATTAAGGATTATGAGTGAAAAAACATTATATACTATCATTGTTCATTCGGAAAATATAGCCGGATTGCTGAATCAGGTTACGGCTGTTTTTACCCGTCGGCAGATAAATATCGAGAGTCTGAATGTATCTGCTTCTTCCATCAAGGGGGTACATAAGTATACCATTACCGCTTGGACTGATAAGGATACGATTGAAAAAGTGGTGAAGCAAATAGAAAAGAAGATTGATGTAATTCAGGCGCACTACTTTACGGAAGATGAGATCTACTTCCATGAGATTGCTTTATATAAGGTGTCTACCCCTGAATTTCAAGAGACACCGGAGGCCTCTAAGGTGATACGTAAATATAACGCCCGCATAGTGGAAGTAAATCCGGTATTTTCTATTGTTGAGAAGAATGGAATGAGTGAAGAAATTACCTCGCTTTACGGTGAACTGAAGGCTTTGAATTGTGTTTTGCAATTTGTACGTTCGGGGCGGGTAGCGATTACCACCAGTTGTTTTGAACGGGTGAATGAGTTTCTTGACGGACGGGAAGCCCGTTATAACCAAAATAAAAACCAGCAGGAAGAATGAGCGAATCAAATAAAATAGGAACTTATAAGTTTGTTGCAGAACCGTTTCATGTTGATTTCAACGGTCGCCTGACAATGGGGGTATTGGGCAATCATTTGCTGAATTGCGCAGGGTTTCATGCCAGCGATCGTGGTTTTGGCATTGCATCTCTGAATGAGGACAATTATACGTGGGTACTTTCCCGCCTGGCAATCGAATTGGATGAAATGCCTTATCAGTATGAGGACTTTTCGGTTCAGACTTGGGTGGAAAATGTTTATCGCCTGTTCACCGATCGTAATTTTGCCATTATGAATAAAGAAGGCAAGAAAATCGGTTACGCTCGTTCCGTGTGGGCGATGATCAGTTTGAATACTCGTAAACCGGCTGACCTGTTAGCATTGCACGGGGGAAGCATTATAGACTATGTATGCGATGAGCCTTGTCCGATAGAGAAGCCTTCGCGTATCAAAGTGACTAATACACAGCCGTTGGCCACGCTGACTGCGAAATACAGTGATATTGATATTAACGGTCATGTGAATAGTATCCGTTACATCGAGCACATACTCGACTTGTTTCCGATCGATTTGTATAAAACCAAGCGCATTCGTCGTTTTGAGATGGCGTATGTGGCTGAAAGTTATTTTGGAGACGAACTGACTTTCTTCTGCGATGAAGCCAATGAAAATGAGTTTCACGTAGAGGTGAAGAAGAACGGCAGCGAAGTGGTTTGCCGGTCGAAAGTGATATTTGAATAAAATAGAATATAAAATCAATTAATAACGGATGGCGTAAGCCATCAAAACTAAAAACAAAAAGAAAAATGGCACAGTTGAATTTTGGCGGTACTATTGAAAATGTAGTGATCCGTGATGAATTTCCATTGGAGAAAGCTCGTGAAGTATTGAAAAATGAAACAATCGCTGTAATCGGTTACGGCGTTCAGGGTCCCGGACAAGCATTGAATTTGCGTGATAATGGTTTTAATGTAATCGTTGGTCAGCGTCAGGGAAAGACATACGATAAAGCAGTAGCTGACGGATGGGTTCCGGGTGAAACTTTGTTCGGAATCGAAGAAGCTTGCGAAAAAGGCACAATCATCATGTGTCTGTTGTCTGATGCGGCTGTTATGTCTGTATGGCCGACAATGAAACCTTACCTGACTGCCGGAAAGGCTCTTTATTTCTCTCATGGTTTTGCTATCACTTGGCATGATCGTACAGGGGTGGTTCCTCCTGCTGATATTGATGTTATCATGGTTGCTCCTAAGGGTTCGGGTACTTCATTGCGTACCATGTTCCTCGAAGGTCGTGGTTTGAACTCTTCTTACGCTATCTATCAGGACGCTACGGGTAAAGCTTACGATAGAACAATTGCTTTGGGTATCGGTATCGGTTCAGGGTATCTGTTTGAAACAACTTTCCAACGTGAAGCAACTTCCGACCTGACAGGTGAACGCGGTTCGTTGATGGGTGCTATTCAAGGTCTGTTGTTGGCACAGTATGAGGTGTTGCGTGAAAACGGTCATTCACCTTCCGAAGCTTTCAATGAAACAGTAGAGGAACTGACTCAGTCGTTAATGCCGTTGTTTGCAAAGAACGGTATGGACTGGATGTATGCAAACTGTTCTACTACTGCTCAACGCGGTGCTCTTGACTGGATGGGCCCGTTCCACGACGCTATCAAACCGGTAGTTGAAAAACTGTATCACAGTGTGAAGACCGGTAACGAAGCGCAAATTTCTATTGACAGTAACTCACAGCCGAATTATCGTGAGAAACTGAATGAAGAACTCCGCCAGTTGCGTGAAAGCGAAATGTGGCAAACTGCTGTTACTGTACGCAAACTTCGTCCAGAGAACAATTGATTTGATAGGATTATACAAGTTTGATACAAAAGGGGAGAGGTTAACTTTCCCCTTTTATTTTGCTGAAAAGTCTTTCCTAAGTTAGTGCTAAGGGGCAGTTTTAATCAGATCTTCTAAAAATTATCAATGGAAAGGATGAAATATATATTTATTCTTCTGAAGCTGGCGTTCCGGTCTTAAGGTACACAGTTTACTACTTGGTGGAAGTAGTAATAAAAATATTGTTTGTTTTGTTTGTGTTAAAAAAAACGGAGTTCGGTTTCGTGAGAAAGGGGACTCCATAAAAGGAGGATTATTTTAATCCTCCTTTTTTATGAATGCCATAAGTCTTTTGTAAAAAGGATGTTTGGTAAGTGTGGCGGCTTCTCCCAGAATCACCAGTTTCATGCGTGCTCGTGTGATCGCTACATTCATTCGTCTTAAATCATTCAGAAATCCGATTTGCCCTTCCTCGTTGGCGCGGACGAGACTGATAAAAACGACATCCCGTTCCTGTCCTTGAAAACCGTCCACTGTATTAACTGTGATGAGGCTTCGGAGAGGGCGCAAGAAACTGCTTCCTTTAATTTTGCTTCTCAAATATTGCACTTGTGCTTTGTAGGGTGAAATCAGTCCGAAATCAATCCTTTCCTCTAAAATTCGTTCCTTTCCGATCCGGTTGATATAGGCTTCCAACTCCTCCAGGAGCAGATTAGCCTCCTGCTTGTTGATGCGTCCGAAACTTTCGCCTACAAATTCCTCGTGAAATTCCATTTCAGAAGTGTCAATCCAACTCATGGGGCTGTCGAAATCAAGGATTCCCCGATAACGTACCTCCGGAGCAGCCTCCAGTTCTCCCTGATAAAACCAGTCGGAAGGGAACTGCATGATAGCTTCGTTCATTCTATATTGCACTTTCAGCAACGAGACAGAGGATGGTTTTTGCCGAACCACCTTCTCCATTAATGTATATTCCAATCCTCCACGAGCAGCTTCTATACATTTTATGGTAGGCGGAAGCTGGCAATGATCTCCGGCGAGAACCACCCGGTCTGCTTTTCGGATAGCTATCCAGCAGGCTGCTTCGAGTGCTTGCGCAGCTTCGTCGATAAATAAAGTCGGGAAACGGCGGCCATTGAGCAGGCGATGGTTGCTACTGACTAAGGTTGAGGCAATCACGCGGGCACTGTCGAAGAGGTCGGTGTTAATTTGAATCTCAAGTTCGGTAGCACGGTCGCGTAGACGGCTCATACGACTGCGCATCCCTTCCCGTTCCTCGTAACTTCCCCGCCGCATTCGTCCTCCCATTTCGCGGATGGACTTGCGGATTCCCCAAAGTTCCGGATACGCCGGATGGCTCTCAAACCGGCGTTCGTAGGTGAAGGATAACATTTTGTCATTTACACGGGTAGGATTTCCAATGCGGAGCACCGGAACACCCCGATCTACAAGTTTCTCGCAAATCCAGTCGACGGCAGTATTACTTTGAGCGCACACCATCACTTGTGGTTCGCGGTGCAGTGTCTCATAAATCGCTTCGACAAGTGTTGTTGTCTTTCCCGTTCCCGGAGGACCGTGCACAATAGAGACATCACGTGCGCAAAGCACTTTATTGACAGCCGTCTCCTGCGTACTGTTCAACCAAGGAAAACGTACGGGGTATAATTCGCGAAATCCGGGCTTTAGCGTTCCCAGCAACGTGTCGCGCAGTTCGGCAAGGCGATTGCCTTTGGCACGGATCACGTCCTCCAGCGCTTCAAACATAGCGCGATAAGAAGTCTCATCAAAGTAAAGCTGTACGCCCAGCACGCCGTCAGTTTGCAGTTCCATCAATGCCCCTGCTCCGGGGAGCACGACTACCATTCGTTCTTCGTCTGCATAACTGACGGTTGCGGTGAAATTCAGATATTTCACTTTTCCGTCGGATGACTGGTGGAAAAAGGAAACGGGACGGCCGAATTCAAAAGAGTGTTCTATCTCTTTATTTTCGCTTCTTGTAATATCTACAACAAATTGATTCAGAGAGTTATAGTAACTTCGGCCGAGAGAGACAGGACACCAGCAAATACCGCGTTTCACTTTTCGGGCAATACCCATCGTTTCAGTCTGCCGTTTGAATTCCTCTTTCTCATATTCGTACTCCATCCGTAAGAGGAGTTGTTGTTGCTGAAGGTCGGCTATCGGATTTTTCGGACTATTATTCATAATAGGCGCAAAGGTAACAATTCTTCTTCCCGAGACGAAAATTTATTTCATTTTGTTAAACATTACTCGAACGTCATTCGTTATTTTAATAGATAGACTAAAAAAACAAAAAGTGATATGGTATACGATGCAACTATGTTAGAAGCTTTCTACCCTGCTTATAAAGGAAAGGTAGAACACGTACGGGCTATATTGAAACGTCCTTTGACGTTGGCCGAGAAAATTCTGTATGCCCATTTGTATGATGTGGCTGATGTGAAAGATTACCAAAGAGGGGAAGATTATGTAAATTTTCGTCCCGACCGTGTTGCGATGCAGGATGCGACAGCCCAGATGGCTCTGCTTCAATTTATGAATGCGGGCAAAGATCAAGTTGCTGTGCCTTCTACGGTGCATTGTGACCATTTGATACAAGCGTATAAAGGTGCAAAAGAAGATATTGCCACTGCAAGGCTGACCAATGAAGAAGTGTACGATTTCCTTCGTGACGTATCTTCCCGCTACGGAATCGGTTTCTGGAAACCGGGAGCCGGAATTATCCATCAGGTTGTACTTGAGAACTATGCTTTTCCTGGCGGAATGATGGTAGGAACCGACTCGCACACGCCAAATGCGGGTGGACTGGGTATGGTTGCTATCGGGGTTGGCGGTGCGGATGCGGTGGATGTCATGACCGGCATGGAGTGGGAACTCAAAATGCCGAAAATCATCGGTGTCCGCCTGACCGGAAAACTGAACGGCTGGGCTTCTCCGAAAGATGTGATTTTGAAACTTGCCGGAATTCTTACCGTAAAAGGGGGAACGAACGCCATTATCGAATACTTTGGTCCAGGAACCGAATCGCTCTCGGCTACCGTGAAGGCGACCATTTGTAACATGGGGGCCGAAGTGGGGGCTACCACCTCATTGTTCCCGTTTGACGAGCGTATGGCCACCTATTTGAAAGCTACCGGAAGAGAGCGGGTGGTTGAACTGGCAGAGACCGTTGGCGCCGACCTTCGTGCTGACGATGAAGTGGCTGAGGAACCGACTAAGTATTATGACCGCGTCATTGAAATAGACCTGTCTGAACTCGAGCCTTATATAAACGGTCCTTTTACACCGGACGCTGCCACTCCTATTTCCAAGTTTGCGGAGAAGGTGTTGTTGAACGGTTACCCGCGTAAGATGGAAGTGGGATTGATCGGTTCGTGTACCAATTCGTCCTATCAGGATTTGAGCCGTGCCGCTTCTCTGGCGAAGCAGGTTGCCGAAAAGAACCTGAGTGTAGCCGCTCCGTTGATTGTAAATCCGGGTTCCGAGCAGATTCGTGCCACTGCCGAGAGGGATGGAATGATAGAAGCTTTTGAACAGATAGGAGCTACAATTATGGCAAACGCCTGTGGCCCTTGTATTGGGCAGTGGAAACGTGAGACGGATGATCCGACGCGGAAAAATTCAATTGTCACTTCCTTCAACCGTAACTTTGCCAAACGTGCCGACGGCAATCCGAATACATACGCTTTTGTTGCTTCTCCGGAACTGACGATGGCACTGACAATTGCGGGTGACCTCTGTTTCAATCCTTTGAAAGACAGACTGGTGAATCATGAGGGCGAGAAAGTGAAACTGTCCGAACCGGTGGGAGATGAACTTCCTTTGAACGGCTTTGCGCAAGGAAACGAGGGTTACGTTGCTCCTCATGGAGGAGAGACGGAAATCAGGGTGAAGCCGGATTCACAACGCTTGCAACTGTTGGCTCCTTTCCCAGCCTGGGATGGTCAAGATTTATTGAATATGCCTTTATTGATCAAAGCGCAAGGCAAATGTACTACTGATCATATTTCGATGGCAGGTCCGTGGCTCCGTTTCCGGGGACATCTGGAAAATATTTCGGATAACATGTTGATGGGAGCTGTCAATGCCTTCAACGGTGAGACGAACAAGGTTTGGAACCGTTCTACCAGCACTTACGGAACTGTTTCCGGTACGGCAAAAATGTATAAGTCCGAAGGAGTGCCGTCTATTGTCGTGGCCGAAGAAAATTACGGTGAAGGCTCCAGTCGTGAACATGCGGCTATGGAACCGCGTTTTCTGAATGTACGTGTCATTCTCGCCAAGAGTTTTGCCCGTATTCATGAAACGAATCTGAAGAAACAGGGTATGCTTGCCCTCACTTTTGTAGACAAAGCCGATTATGATAAAATTCGTGAACACGACCTTTTGTCCGTGCTTGGTTTGGTGGACTTCGCTCCGGGACGCAACCTGACTGTCGTTCTCCATCACGAAGACGGGACGAAAGAGAGCTTTGAAGTGCAACACACTTATAATGAACAGCAGATAGCTTGGTTTCGTGCCGGTTCTGCCTTGAATGCCAGATAATTTAAAAAAGACAAGAAAAATAAAAATCATGAGCAAAATAATTATGCAAGCAGATGGTACGCTGTCAGTGCCCGATGTGCCTACCGTACCTTATATTACCGGTGATGGAGTGGGAGCGGAAGTTACTCCCTCCATGCAAGCCGTAGTCAATGCGGCTGTTCAGAAAGCGTACGGTGGCAAACGCCGTATTGAGTGGAAAGAAGTGTTGGCGGGAGAACGTGCCTTTAATGCGACAGGTTCTTGGCTACCGGAGGAGACGATGAAGGCATTTCAGGAGTATCTGATTGGTATTAAAGGTCCGTTGACGACGCCTGTCGGAGGCGGTATCCGTTCGTTGAATGTGGCGTTGCGCCAGACGCTTGATTTATACGTCTGTCTTCGTCCCGTCCGTTGGTATCCGGGAGTACAGTCGCCGGTGAAAGCACCCGAAAAAGTAAATATGTGCGTGTTCCGTGAAAATACAGAAGACATTTATGCAGGTATTGAATGGGAAGCAGGCACTCCGGAAGCGGAAAAGTTCTATAAATTCCTGAAAGACGAGATGGGTGTGACAAAGGTACGTTTCCCGGAGAGCTCCTCTTTCGGTGTGAAACCGGTTTCGCGGGAAGGTACGGAGCGTCTCGTGCGTGCTGCTTGCCAATACGCGTTAGACCATCATCTGCCCTCCGTCACGTTGGTTCACAAGGGAAATATAATGAAGTTCACCGAAGGCGGTTTCAAGAAATGGGGCTACGAATTGGCGCAGCGTGAATTTGCCGACGCGTTGGCAGACGGACGATTGGTGATTAAGGATTGCATTGCCGACGCTTTCCTGCAAAATACGCTTCTGAGCCCTGAAGATTACTCGGTCATAGCCACTCTGAACCTTAATGGAGACTACGTTTCCGACCAATTGGCGGCAATGGTGGGTGGTATCGGGATTGCTCCCGGAGCCAACATCAATTATAAAACGGGGCATGCCATCTTTGAAGCCACGCATGGAACAGCGCCTACCATTGCGAGCAAAGATGTGGTGAATCCTTGCTCTATCATACTTTCGGCAGTCATGATGCTTGAGTATTTGGGTTGGAAAGAAGCGGCAACTCTTATCGAGAAAGCTTTGGAACAGAGTTTCTTGGATGCGCGTGCCACCCATGACCTCGCTCGTTTCATGCCGAATGGAACCTCCCTCTCCACTTCCGCTTTCACCCGTGAAATCGTGGAAAGAATAGAAAAATAGAAGTAACGAATAAAGACAAAGAAAATGAAGAAAGAGTACTTGATTTACAAGCTTTCCGAAGAGATGAAGGAAGCTACCCGGATTGACAATGAATTGTTCCCCAAATTTGACGTGAAGCGCGGACTGCGTAACGAAGACGGCACAGGAGTGCTGGTAGGCCTGACTAAAATCGGTAACGTGGTTGGTTACGAACGTGTTCCGGGAGGCGGATTGAAGCCTATACCGGGAAAATTGTTCTATCGCGGTTATGACGTGGAAGATATTTCTCATGCCATTATCAAGGAGAAACGTTTCGGCTTTGAGGAAGTGGCCTACTTGCTGCTTTCGGGACGCTTGCCGGACAAGGAAGAACTGCTTTCTTTCCGTGAACTGATTAACGACAACATGCCGTTGGAGCAGAAGACGAAAATGAATATTATTGAGTTGGAGGGAAGCAATATTATGAATATTTTGTCGCGCAGCGTGCTCGAGATGTATCGTTTTGATGCGAATGCGGACGATACTTCCAGAGACAACCTGATGCGCCAAAGTATTGAGCTGATTTCGAAGTTTCCCACTATCATTGCATACGCCTATAATATGCTTCGTCATGCTACTTTCGGGCGTTCTCTGCATATCCGCCATCCGCAGGAAAAGCTTTCTATTGCCGAAAATTTCTTATATATGCTGAAGAAGGACTATACCGAATTGGATGCTCGCACACTCGACTTGTTATTGATTCTTCAGGCAGAGCACGGTGGAGGTAACAACTCTACCTTTACGGTCCGTGTCACTTCCTCTACCGGAACGGATACCTACTCGGCCATCGCTGCCGGTATCGGTTCGTTGAAAGGTCCGCTTCATGGAGGAGCGAATATCCAGGTGGCGGATATGTTCCATCACTTGAAAGAAAATATCAAAGACTGGACGAATGTGGATGAAATAGATACTTATTTCACTCGTATGTTGAACAAGGAAGTGTACAATAAAACCGGACTTATCTATGGTATCGGTCATGCTGTCTACACTATTTCCGATCCACGTGCACTTCTGCTGAAGGAACTTGCCCGTGACCTTGCCCGTGAGAAGGGCAGAGAGAGTGAGTTTGCTTTCCTCGAACTGCTGGAAGAACGTGCTATCGCTACTTTCGGACGTGTGAAGAACAATGGAAAGACAGTATCCAGCAATATTGATTTCTATTCCGGTTTTGTGTACGAAATGATCGGACTGCCGCAGGAAATTTTCACTCCTTTGTTCGCAATGGCTCGTATTGTCGGCTGGTGTGCACACCGTAATGAGGAGCTGACCTTTGACGGAAAACGTATTATTCGTCCTGCTTATAAGAACGTTCTTGAGGAACTGGCCTATGTTCCGATCAAGAAACGCTGATCCGCATCAATCCTTTTTCTATATAATGTAAAATGTTCCCCGAATAGATATTGAGTCTCAATTCTGTTCGGGGAAAGTCTTATAGAACTGGAAATAATAACATAATTAACATTTCGAATAGCTCCCTCGTCTCCTCTTATGGAGAAAAGAGCGTTCTTGGTGTCAAGGAAAGGCGGTTTCTGCCTACCAAGAAAGGCGTTTTAACATCGTGTTAAAACGCCTTTTCTCTATTTGATGACTTTCCCTTTGTATGCTGGTGTAAATCAGTGAATTATGTGCAATCGTTGCCCGCGAGTCCTTCTATGGTAAATTCTTGAATCCAAAGTGTAGTTGTTATTTGGGTAAGTTTAATATTTAAAAGACATTTTGTGTGGCTATTACTTTCATTTTTGCTATTTTTGTGCATTACAAAAGAACTTCAATATGAATTTAGCAGCTTTTAATCTGTTTTTGGGTGTAATGAGCTTGATTGCCCTGATTGTTTTTGTCGCTCTCTACTTCGTGAAAGCAGGATACGGAATCTTCCGCACGTCTTCGTGGGGAGCGGCTATTTCAAACAAGCTGGCTTGGATACTGATGGAAGCTCCGGTCTTCCTCGTGATGTGCGTGATGTGGATGTATTCGGAACGCCGCTTTGAGCCGGTGATATTGACCTTCTTTTTATTCTTCCAACTGCATTATTTTCAACGGGCTTTCATTTTCCCTTTGTTATTGAAAGGAAAAAGTAAAATGCCGTTGGCCATCATGTCAATGGGAATCCTTTTCAATCTGTTGAATGGATATATGCAAGGAGAATGGATTTTCTACCTTGCCCCCGCAACGATGTACCAGTCCGATTGGTTCACCTCCCCGTACTTTATAATAGGTACTTTGCTGTTTTTTACGGGTATGCTGGTGAACTGGTCGTCCGATTATATCATCCGCCATTTGCGTAAACCGGGAGACACACGGCATTATCTGCCACAGAAAGGTATGTACCGTTATGTGACTTCCGCCAATTATTTCGGTGAAATCGTAGAATGGGCAGGCTGGGCAATTCTTACCTGTTCGCTTTCCGGACTTGTTTTCCTTTGGTGGACGATTGCAAACCTCGTTCCGCGAGCCGACGCCATCTGGAAACGTTATCGCGAGGAATTCGGCGACGCGGTAGGCACACGGAAGCGGGTGTTTCCTTTTCTCTACTAGGAGATTTTTTTATCACGAATTGAATTAAGACTTGAATTAAGACTAGAATAAATATAAACTACTATGAAATCTAAACTTTTCACTCCGGTCACTTTCGGTCCTTTGACGTTGCGGAACAGGACGATACGTTCGGCAGCGTTTGAAAGTATGTGTCCGGGCAATACTCCCTCGCAGATGCTATTGGATTACCACCGCTCGGTTGCTGCGGGAGGAGTGGGGATGACGACCGTAGCTTATGCCGCCGTGACGCAAAGCGGGCTCTCTTTCGATCGTCAGCTATGGATGCGTCCGTCCATAATTTCCCGTTTGAATGAATTGACAAAAGCCGTGCACGATGAGGGTGCTGCGGTAGGTATCCAGATAGGGCATTGCGGAAATATGTCCCACAAAAAGATTTGCGGTGTCACGCCTATATCCGCTTCTTCAGGTTTTAACCTCTATTCGCCTACGTTTGTGCGTGGAATGGAACGGGAAGAACTTCCGGAAATGGCACAGGCTTACGGAAACGCTGTCAACTTGGCACGGGAAGCGGGGTTTGATGCGGTGGAAGTGCACGCTGGACACGGTTATTTAATCAGCCAATTCCTTTCACCTTACACCAACCATCGCAAAGACGAGTTCGGAGGCTCGCTGGAGAACCGGATGCGTTTTATGGATCTGGTGATGGAAGAGGTGATGAAAGCGGCGGGCAATGACATGGCGGTGATTGTCAAAATGAATATGCGCGACGGTTTCAAAGGCGGAATGGAAATAGACGAATCCATTCAGGTGGCGAAACGGCTTCTGGAGCTGGGTGCTCACGGACTGGTGCTGAGTGGAGGCTTTGTCAGCAAAGCCCCGATGTATGTGATGCGGGGAGCGATGCCGATTCGCTCGATGGCGCACTATATGGACTGTTGGTGGCTGAAATACGGTGTCCGGATGTTCGGAAAATGGATGATTCCGTCCGTGCCTTTTGAGGAGGCTTATTTCCTGAAAGACGCCTTAAAGTTCCGGGAAGCTCTTCCGGAAGCTCCCTTGATTTATGTTGGCGGACTCGTTGCCCGTCAGAAGATAGATGAAGTGCTCGATGCGGGCTTTGAAGCTGTGCAGATGGGACGTGCCTTACTCAACGAACCTGGATTTGTGAACCGGATGAAGCAGGAGGAGCAGGCCCGTTGCAACTGTGGACACAGTAATTACTGCATAGGCCGTATGTATTCGATAGAAATGGCCTGCCATCAACATTTAAAAGAAACGTTACCTCCTTGTCTGCAAAAGGAGATTGAAAAATTGGAAAAGAAATGAATGATATAAAATGGGCTATCATTACCGGTGCGGACGGAGGGATGGGAACGGAAATCACACGTGCCGTTGCCAAAGCTGGTTATCAGGTAATAATGGCTTGTTACAACCCCAAAAAGGCGGAGACTGTCCGCGCTTGTTTGATTGAAGAAACCGGAAACCCGAATCTGGAAGTTATGGCTCTTGATTTGGCTTCCATGCAATCCGTAGCTTCTTTTGCCGACCGGATATTAGAACGTAACCTTCCTGTTTCTCTGCTGATGAATAATGCGGGAACGATGGAAACGGGACTTCATATTACCGTAGATGGGTTTGAGCGAACGGTTAGCGTGAATTATGTAGGACCTTATCTGCTTACCCGGAAACTGATTCCTGCGATGGTGCGCGGTGCGCGAATTGTAAACATGGTGTCTTGCACTTATGCGATCGGGCGTATTGAACTTCCCGATTTCTTTCACAGAGGCAAGGTCGGAGAATTTTGGAGAATTCCCGTTTACAGCAATACGAAACTGGCTTTATTGTTGTTTACCATTGAACTGTCCAAGCTGCTCCGTGATAAAGGAATTACCGTCAATGCTGCCGATCCGGGCATTGTCTCTACTAATATTATTACTATGCATAAGTGGTTTGACCCGCTGACGGACATTTTTTTCCGGCCTTTTATTCGCAAGCCCGCACAAGGGGCTTCCACCGCTATCGGTTTGTTGTTGGATGAAAAAGAAGCCGGAGTGACGGGGCAACTGTATGCTAGTAATCGTCGGAAAGAATTATCGGATAAATACGTTCATCACGTGCAGAGGGAGCTACTGTGGGAAGTCACGGAACGTTCGTTGGCACGATGGATTTCTTCCTAAAAGGAAAAAAGGAAACGCGGATTAACGCGGATTTGCGCAAAGAAAGATCAAATTCTATTTGCGTTATCCGCGTTAATCCGCGTTTTATTTATTACTCCGAACCTTAGATAGAAAGCTCTTTCAATACATTCACAAGATCTTTTTTTATCGGCTTGTCATTTTTAATCGCTTTGCTGAACGGTACGTAAACAATTTCGTCATGTTCGATACCGATCATTACGTTACGTTGGTCTTCCATGATAGCGTCGATAGCGGCAGCCCCAAGTCGGCTTGCCAAAATACGGTCGTGGGCAGTCGGGCTACCTCCGCGTTGCAAGTGTCCCAAAATCGTTACACGTACGTCGTATTGCGGGTATTCGTTCTTTACACGTTCGGCATAGTGCATCGCTCCTCCGGTCAGTTCGCTTTCCGCCACTAGTACGATACTACTATTCTTCGATTTGCGGAATCCATTCTTGATAAACTCTTCCAATTGGTCGACTTCCGTACTGAACTCCGGAATGATGGCGGCTTCGGCTCCCGAAGCGATTGCTCCGTTCAGCGCAAGGAAACCTGCGTCTCGTCCCATTACTTCGACGAAGAACAAACGTTCGTGCGAGGTTGCCGTGTCGCGAATTTTATCCACAGCGTCCAGAATCGTATTCAATGCCGTGTCATATCCGATAGTGGTATCCGTGCCATAAAGGTCGTTGTCGATTGTTCCCGGAAGTCCGATACAAGGAATATCAAACTCCTGTGCAAAAATGCGGGCCCCCGTCAACGAGCCGTCTCCACCGATGACTACCAAAGCGTCAATACCTTCTTTTTTCATGTTATCGTAGGCTAGTTGACGTCCTTCCGGAGTGGTAAACTCCTTGCAGCGCGCTGTTTTCAGGATAGTACCGCCCAGTTGGATGATATTACTTACGTTCTGACTTTTGAACTCTTTGATTTCGCCTGTCACAAGGCCCTTGTACCCTCTGTATATACCTTTAACTTGCAATCCGTTGTAGATAGCTGCACGTGTCACCGCACGTATAGCTGCGTTCATTCCGGGGGCGTCACCTCCGGAAGTCAAGATTCCGATACACTTAACTGTTCCCATAACACAATCTTTTCATTAATTAGTTTGACGTGGCAAATGTACAATAAAAAGTTGAAAGCAATGGTTATGAAGTTTCTTTTCGTATGAAGAAAACATTAAAAATGTTCAAATTGCAGCTATTTGCTTTCTTCTATAAGCGACTGAATGTGGCTATATATTTTTTCCATCAGCCATTTGGGAGTGGAGGTAGCTCCGCAAACCCCGATTGACTGTACATTCTGGAGTAGGGAAGGGTCTATTTCCTTCTCATTGTCAATTAAATGTGAATTGGCGTTCACTTTCAGACACTCTTCAAACAACATCTTTCCGTTTGAGCTTTTCTTCCCGCTGACGAAAAATATCAGATCGTGTGTAGCCGCAAACTCCCTTAACTTGGGCATACGGTTTGCCACCTGGCGACAAATCGTATCGTAGTATTCGAATGTCGCTTCCGGTGAAATATTCTGTTTGATATACGCTACAATTTCCTGAAACTCATCCAGCGACTTGGTGGTCTGCGAGAAGAGACGGACACTTTTATTCAAGTCCAGCTTCTTTACTTCCTCTGCCTTCTCGATGACAATCGCTTTCCCGTCGGTCTGTCCCACTAGTCCCAGCACCTCCGCATGACCGTTTTTGCCATAAATCACAATCTGTTTTTCATCGTTGGCGGCGTCTTGCAGAAACTCCTGTTTGATACGCTTTTGCAAGCGTAACACCACCGGGCAAGTCGCGTCGATGATTTCTATATTATTCTCGCGGGCGATCATATAAGTTTCAGGCGGTTCTCCGTGCGCGCGGAGCAGTACTTTTGCATTCCTCAACTGCTTGAATTCCTCCCTATTGATGGTGATTAATCCCATCGTTTTAAGTCTTTCCACCTCTCGGCTGTTGTGAACGATGTCTCCGAGACAATAAAGTGTTTCTCCTTTTGCCAATTCCTCCTCCGCCTTGTTGATGGCCGTCACCACACCGAAGCAGAAGCCGGAACCTTCGTCAATCTCTACCTTAATCATAATTTGCGGTCGTTGTCTGCGGTTATTGAATGCCACTTACTTTGTTGAACTGTTCAAACAGCCATTCTTTCTGCTGCTCGATTGTCAGGTTCGTATTATCCAGCAGCAGAGCGTCCTCTGCTTTCCGCAATGGGCTGACCTCCCGATGCTGGTCGATATAATCCCGTTGTTTCACGTTCTCCAGAATCTCGTCGAAGCTGGCTTCCTGACCTTTTGCCTTCAACTCGTCGTAACGGCGTTGGGCACGGATCTCGGGTGTGGCGGTTACGAAAATTTTCAACTCGGCTTCCGGGAAAACGGTCGTTCCGATGTCACGTCCGTCCATCACAATGCCTTTTTCCTTTCCCATTGCCTGTTGCTGCGCTACCATTTCTGTGCGTACGAAATCGAGTGCGCTGATGGGACTGACTTTAGACGACACCTCCATCGTCCGGATTCTGTTCTCCACATTTACATCGTTGAGGTACGTGTCCGGCCGTCCGGTCGCCGGATTCAGGCGGAATGAAATACGGATGTTTCTGATTTCTTTTCTCAGCTTTTCCGTGTCGATGTCGTTCCCGTCGAAAATGCCGTTTTCTATACTATATAAGGTGACCGCGCGATACATAGCTCCGCTGTCAATGTAAATGTATCCTACTTCGCGGGCAAGGTCTTTGGCCATTGTACTTTTTCCGCAAGAAGAGAAACCGTCGATTGCTATTGTTATCTTTTTCATATTCAGTTCTTCTGATTTGTCCGCCAAAGATACATTTATTTTGAAAATCAACCATGCATTTGCCGTTAAAAGGAGCCGGATAAGTCAGAAAGGATTAAAAAAGTTAAAAAGCCGGATAAAAAGACAGGAAGAGGTGGACGGTTATCTGAAAATGTACTATATTTGCCCGGAGACACATAGGAAGACACTTTTTTTATTAATCATTATATTAATTATTTTATGGAAGTTAAAAAATCACCCAAAGCAGACTTGGAAGGCAAGAAGTCTACATGGCTGCTCGTTGGTTACGTGGTAGTGTTGGCTTTCATGTTCGTGGCGTTCGAATGGACCCAGCGTGACGTGAAAATTGATACAAGCCAGGCAGTAGCTGACGTTGTGTTTGAAGAGGAAATCATTCCTATCACTGAAACCCCTGAACAAGCGACTCCACCGCCACCAGAAGCTCCGAAAGTGGCTGAATTGTTGGAAATTGTTGACGATAAAGCCGAAATTGATGAAACAACTACCATTATCAACGAAGATAATGTGGCTCCGGTAGAAGTAAAATACGTACCGGTGCAAGTAGTTGAAGAAGAGCCGGAAGAACAGACTATCTTTGAAGTTGTAGAAAACATGCCGGATTTCCCCGGCGGTCAGGCAGCTTTGATGCAATATTTGGCTAAAAACATCAAATATCCGACTATCGCTCAGGAAAACGGAACTCAAGGACGTGTTATCGTACAGTTCGTTGTCAACAAGGACGGTAGTATTGTAGACGCAAAAGTAGTACGTAGCGTTGACCCGTACTTGGACAAGGAAGCCCTCCGTGTGATTAACACCATGCCGAAGTGGAAACCAGGTATGCAGCGCGGAAAACCGGTACGTGTTAAATTTACAGTTCCTGTAATGTTCAGATTGCAGTAATTTGTAACACAATAATTGGGGAGGCTGCTTTCGGCAGCCTCTTTTCATTCATTAAATATTTTCTCCATCCTCATGTATACAGCTTCTCAACTACTTGATAAAATAAATAAATATATTGCAGATATCCAATTTACCCGGACACCGAAAGGACTTTATGAACCGGTCGAATATACTCTTTCTCTGGGTGGGAAGCGGATACGCCCCGTATTAATGTTGATGGCGTACAATTTGTATCGGGAGGATGTTGCTTCTATCTATGAACCGGCTGCTGCTATCGAAGTGTACCACAACCACACGTTGTTGCATGATGATTTGATGGACCGTTCGGATATGCGTAGGGGAAAACCGACCGTGCACAAAGTCTGGAATGATAACACGGCTGTGCTGTCGGGAGACGCTATGCTGATTCTGGCATTCCGCTATATGACGGCTTGCCCGGCGGAACACTTGAAAGAGGTGATGGATCTGTTCAGCCTGACTATGCTTGAGATTTGCGAGGGACAGCAGCTGGACATGGAATTTGAATCCCGTGGTGATGTGACGGAAGATGAGTATATTGAAATGATCCGCCTGAAAACAGCAGTGCTGCTTGCGGGCAGTCTTAAGATTGGCGCTATCTTGGCGGGGGCGACTGCCGAAGATGCGGAAAATCTATATAAATTCGGAATGCAGATAGGCGTTGCATTCCAGTTGCAAGATGACCTGTTGGACGTTTATGGAGATCCGGAAGTGTTCGGAAAGAAAATAGGCGGAGACATCTTGTGCAACAAAAAAACATATATGCTCATCAAGGCATTGGATCGTGCGGATGCGAAACAGAGGGAGGAACTGAACCGTTGGCTGGATGCGGAAACTTGTCAGCCGGCCGAGAAAATAAAAGCGGTGACTGAACTGTATAACCAACTGGACATTCGCAGTGTCTGCGAAAACAAAATGCGCGGCTATTACACGCTTGCCATGGAAAGCCTTGCCGCAGTGGGAGTGGCTGAGGAAAGAAAAAAAGAACTGAAGAACCTGGTGAAATTGTTAATGTACCGTGAAATGTAGCTAAGTCCTTGAAGCATGCCTTATAGACGATTACCAAATACAGATCAAGCGAGAGTTCGGGCGCTGAAAGCGGCGGTCGAAAAAGGGGATGTATATAATGTACGCGATTTGGCTATTTCATTAAAGACGCTGTTCGAGGCACGTAACTTCCTGCAGAGGTTCGAGGCTGCGCAAATTTACTATACGCAATGTTACGAGAATCAGTCTCGGGCTAGTCGCAAGCACCAGGCAAATGTGAAAACCGCCCGGTTGTATATTTCTCATTTTATCCAAGTGCTCAATTTGGCTGTGCTTCGTGACGAGATAAAAGCGGTACACAAAAAACTGTACGATTTGCCCGATGCCAATGTTGTGCCCGATCTGTTGAGTGAGGCTTCGTTGGTGGAGTGGGGGAAGAAAATCATCGAAGGCGAGCAACGCCGGACAGGACAGGGCGGTATACCTATTTATAACCCGACCATTGCACGTGTAAAAGTGCATTACGATATTTTTCTGGACAGTTATGAACGGCAAAAGAATTATCAGGCATTGACCAACCGTAGTCTTGATGAGCTGTCCTCTATGCGTGAGCGTGCCGATGAACTGATTCTGGATATCTGGAATCAGGTAGAAGCGAAATATCAAGACGTTACTCCAAACGAGGATCGTTTGGATAAGTGCCGTGATTATGGACTGATATATTATTACCGTTCCAGCGAGAAAGTAAAAGAAGAAAATTAGTTATCATGTTGATAGACACCCATTCACACCTTTTCTTAGAAGAATTTGCCGAAGACTTGCCGCAAGTTATGGAGCGTGCGCGCAATGCCGGTGTCTCGTCTATTTTTATGCCCAATATTGACAGTACGACGATTGACGCTTTATTATCCGTTTGTGCGAAATATCCGGATCTTTGTTATCCGATGATTGGATTGCACCCTACTTCGGTGAATGAAACATATGAGCAGGAATTGGCAATTGTACGTGAACGTTTGTCGGCTCCCAATTATTTTGTGGCTATCGGTGAGATCGGTCTGGATCTCTATTGGGACCGGACTTTTCTGAAAGAACAGCTTTTGGTCTTTGAAAGACAGATCGAATGGGCGCTTGAATATGAATTGCCGGTTGTTATTCATACGAGAGAAGCATTTGATTATATATATAAGGTAATGGAACCCTATAAGAAAACCGCATTAAGAGGGATTTTCCATAGCTTTACCGGAACGCCGGAAGAAGCGGCTAGACTGCTGGAGTTCGATGGTTTCATGCTGGGCATTAACGGAGTGGTCACTTTCAAAAAGTCGACGTTGCCGGAAACCCTGTTGACCGTTCCTTTGGAGCGTATTGTGCTCGAAACCGACTCTCCTTATTTGACCCCCGTTCCGAATCGCGGGAAGAGAAATGAAAGCGCCAACGTGAAAGATACCCTTGCCAAAGTAGCGGAAATTTATCAGAAGAGCCTTGAACACGTGGCTCAGGTCACTTCTGAAAATGCGCTAAAAGTGTTCGGATTCCGCAAATAAGGCACGAAAGGTTTTAAATTATATTAATTTACAGTATTTATTCGAGATAAAAAAGGGATAATGCTTCAAGAAAAGAAAAAAAAGGATACATTTGTAGCTGAAAATACAGAAAACCCATAGGGAGAGGTGCTCGAGTGGTTGAAGAGGCACGCCTGGAAAGCGTGTATACGCCAAAAGTGTATCCGGGGTTCGAATCCCCGTCTCTCCGCAGAAATTGAATGTGAAACGAGAAGTGAAAACAATAATAATAATCAATTAATTAATCTTAAAAATTAGACACACAATGAAAAAGTTATTCGCAATTGTTGCTGTGATTGGGGCCTTGACATTTGGCTCAACTCAACTTGCTCAGGCTCAAGACGCTCCTGCAGCAGAACAAACTGAACAACAAGCTGTTGCTCCTGCTGCTGAAGCTACACCTGCTCCTGCTGCAGAAGAAGGTGGTATTCACAAGGAAATCAAAGTTAAATTCATCGAAGGTACTGCATCTTTCATGAGTTTGGTAGCTATCGCTTTGGTGATTGGTTTGGCTTTCTGTATCGAACGTATCATCTATTTGAGCTTGGCTGAAATCAACACAAAAAAATTCATGGCATCTATCGAAGCTGCTTTGGAAAAAGGTGACGTTGAAGCTGCAAAAGACATTGCTCGTAACACTAGAGGTCCTGTTGCTTCTATCTACTACCAAGGTTTGATGAGAATCGATCAAGGTATTGACGTAGTTGAGAAGTCAGTTGTATCTTACGGTGGTGTACAGGCTGGTTACCTTGAAAAAGGATGTTCTTGGATCACACTGTTTATCGCAATGGCTCCGTCACTCGGATTCTTGGGTACTGTAATCGGTATGGTGCAGGCATTTGATAAAATCCAGCAGGTAGGTGATATCTCTCCGACGGTTGTTGCAGGTGGTATGAAAGTTGCCTTGATTACAACTATCTTCGGTTTGATCGTTGCTTTGATTCTTCAGGTATTCTACAACTACGTACTTTCTAAGATTGAAGCTCTTACAAGTGAAATGGAAGATTCTTCTATCTCTTTGCTTGACATGGTGATCAAATATAACCTGAAATATAAAAAATAATTCGAAATGAGTAAGTTAACATATAGAATATCGTATTACGCATTGTATGCGATGTTTGCTATTATCCTGATCGTGATGGGGCTCTTCTTCTTCGGAGGAGACGCTACTGGAGCGGCAGTGATCCCGGGAGTAGATCCCGAAATGTGGCAACCGGCCCAGACAGATGCCTTACTCTATTTGATGTATGCTTTGTTTGGTATTGCTATTGCCGCTACTTTAGTTGCCGCAGTATTCCAATTTGGTGCAGCTTTGAAAGACAGCCCGGCAGCCGCTATTAAGTCTTTGCTTGGTCTGGTTCTTTTGGTTGTTGTTTTAGTTGTAGCTTGGGCTATGGGTGACGGTACACCTATGCAGATTCCGGGTTATGATGGTACTGACAACGTTCCTTTCTGGTTGAAGCTGACTGATATGTTCCTTTATTCTATTTACATCCTGTTGTTTGTAACAATTGTTGCAATCATTGCAAGTGGTATAAAGAAAAAATTATCATAATCAATTGAGAGTACTCAATTAAAAAGTAATTACAATGGCAAAAGGAAAAAGAAAAGTTCCTGATATTAACTCAAGTTCTACGGCGGATATCGCTTTCTTGTTGCTGATCTTCTTCTTGATTACAACATCAATGGATACGGACCGTGGTTTGGCAAGACTTTTGCCTCCACCTCCCGAAGATGAAAAGAACGAGAATACGGATAAAATCAAAGAACGTAACATCTTGCAGGTGTATCTGAATAAGGATGATGCTTTGATGTGCGGAAATGATTATATCGGTGTTGATCAGTTGAGACAAAAGGCCAAAGAATTTATCGCTAACGTTGCTAACGCAGAAAATATGCCTGAAAAAACACAGAAGAATGTAGAGTTCTTCGGCACATGCATGGTTAACGACAAGCACGTAATTTCTTTGCAGAATGACCGTGGATCTTCTTATCAGGCATATATCAGTGTGCAGAATGAATTGGTTGCTGCATACAATGAATTGAGAGATGAGTTGGCTAAAGAAAAATTTGGGGTTACTTATTCGGAACTGAACGATCTACAACAGAAAGCAGTCCGTGAGATTTATCCGCAACGTATTTCTGAGGCAGAACCTAAAAAATACGGAGAAAAAAAGAGGTAAGTAATGGGAAAATTTAATAAGACTGGTAAACGTGAAATGCCGGCATTGAATACTTCTTCGTTGCCTGACCTTATCTTTACCTTGTTGTTCTTCTTTATGATTGTAACAACAATGCGTGAGGTAACATTAAAGGTGCAGTTTACGCTTCCGCAAGGTACTGAGCTCGAAAAACTGGAGAAGAAATCATTGGTGACATTCATTTATGTA
>OGHC01000589.1_pt1 | contig 23767 bp, 20 predicted proteins | sample 1571381 | NCBI WGS metagenome assembly OGHC01 (sample SAMEA2581945, study PRJEB24529) | metagenome | biome: Human gut stool | place: China | collected 2011 | reverse complement strand
ACGCGGCGGTAATTTTGAGGGCCGTAAAGTAAAAGGTACAATTCATTGGGTATCTGCATCTGAAGGCAAGCAGGTTCAGGTACGTCTATATGAAAATATCGTGGATGAAGAAAAAGGCGTGTATAATGAAGAAGATGGTTCAATAAATGTAAACCCACATTCACTTACAGTCATTGATAACTGTTATGTTGAGCCTGAACTTATGAATGCAGCAAAAGAAGAAAAATTCCAGTTTGTAAGAAACGGTTATTTTTGTGTTGATATTAAAGACAGTGAGGCTGGAAAGCCGGTGTTTAACCGGATTGTATCGTTAAAGAGTTCATTTAAACTTCCAAAATAATAAGCATGGAGGCTCATAGTGAGTGAATTAACACAGGAAATTGAAAAAGAAGAGGGTATGTATGTCTATGATAAAAAGATAGAATGTCCTGTATGCATGAAGGAATTTACAACAAAGATAGTAAAGACTGGAAAAGCAAGATTTAAGGGGAGTGAAATGGATTTACGTCCAATATATGAGGGAGTTGACACCATAAAATATGATGTTTATATGTGTCCTCATTGCGGATATTCAGCAGTATCAAGGGAATTTAATAATATTACACCTTCACAGCGTAAAACGCTTATGGAAGAAATCGGCAGTAAGTATGCTGGTGTTTCAGTTGAATACGATGGAATATATTCATATGATGAAGCTGTTGTCAGATACAAAATGGCACTTCTTACAGCTATAAAAAAGCCTGCAAAATTAAGTGAATGTGCATATTTATGCCTGAAGCTTTCATGGCTTTACAGATCTATGTCGGAAGAAAAAATAGAAGAGCATTATAGGGAAAAAGCTTACAAAGGTTTTGAGGAAGCATTGCAAAAAGAATATCCTCCGATATGTGGAATGGATGAAAATACTATTAGTTATCTTATGTCAGTTCTTGCATACAAGAGCGGCGATAATGATAAAGCGATGCAGTATGGCTACAGTGTAATAAGCTCAAGAGGAGCTTCAAGAAAACTTAAAGATAAAGAACGTGAGATTATAGACATATTAAAGGCGGAGAAATAAAATTGAAAAAGATTTTTTTCTGGTGCAGAAACGTGGCTTGTGCCGGTCTGCATACCGAAGTAGGAAAGATGATAATTCTTTCATTGATTATTAATATGATTATTGAATGTCTGAATCACAGAAATTTATGGGGATTGGCAGAGTTATTTGCCAATCCTGTTGTGTTTCTTTACAATACTTCAATAATATTTCCTACACTATGTCCCGGCTCTTTTCCTACACGCAAGGTTTTTGTGTATGTAATGATATCAGCGATATGGATAACACTGGCGGTTATCAATTTTGTTGTTCTGTCTGCCAGAAAAACTCCATTTACAGCAATGGACATATATCTGATAAAAGATGCGGTTAAAGTATTGCCTGTATATCTTAATGTTTTTCAGATTATACTGATTGTTATTGGTATAATTGCAGGTATTGCGGGACTAGTGTTTTTATGGATTAAAGGACCAAAAGTAATAATTGCACAGACATTAAAGAGAAGAATAATATTTTCATCTGTAAAAACAGTTATTGCCGGTGCAGTTGTTACAGCATTGACAGTTATACTGATTCCGGCAGGTGTTCTTGGACGCAATTTTGGTAATCTTGGAATAGCATACAGGCATTACGGATTTGTATATTGTTTTTCATGCAGCGTTGTTGGGCGTGGAATAAGCAAATCGGGAGAATACTCACAGGAATATATTAACAATATAAAAAATAATATTGAAAATGAGCAGACTGACAATGGCGTTGTTAATTCACAGGAAGCACCTAATATTATATTTTTGCAGCTCGAGTCATTTTTTAATCCGGACAGAGTTAAAAAAGTTAAATTTTCACAGGATGTATTGCCTAATATGAAAAGACTATCATCAGAATATTCAGCCGGTTATATATCTGTGCCATGTTTTGGTGCTGGGACAGCAAATACTGAATTTGAGGTACAGACAGGAATAAATCTTGATGATTTCGGACCTGGTGAGTATCCTTACAAAACAGTTTTACAGTCGGCTATATGTGAATCGGCGGCATATGACCTGAAAAATCTGGGATATAGCACACATGCTCTTCATAATAATGACGGAACATTCTATAACCGCAATAAGGTTTTTTCACATCTTGGATATGATACATTTACATCAATATTATAGGTGTCAGGTATGGAATATAATCCGATAAGCTGGGCAAAAGACAGCATACTTACCGGCGAAATTGCAAAAATTCTTGATTCAACGGAAGGATCCGATTATATATATACAATATCAGTTCAGGGACATGGCGATTATCCGTCGCAGATGCCGGAAAATTATAATCCTGAGATAAAAGTTGAAAACTTTTTTGATGGGGCAGATAAGGCTGCGTTTGAATATTATATTAATCAGATACATGAGATGGATAAGTTTGTCGGTGAGCTTGTAAAGTATTTATCAGAAAGGGATGAGCAGACAATTCTTGTAATGTATGGCGATCATCTTCCCGGATTTAATTTTACAAACGAGACACTTTCATATGGTAATATATATCAGACACCATATATTATATGGGATAATATCGGTCTGAAAAGAGAATATAAGAATATGGAAGCGTATCAGCTTTCGTCATATGTATTTGGAAGGCTTGGTATTACAGAAGGATATATTAATAAATATCATCAGAAACAGAAAGATTCAACAGACTATCTTAAAAATTTAAAAATTCTTGAATATGATATACTATATGGTGACCATGATATATATGGTGGAGAAAATCCATATCAGGCAACGGATTTAAAGATGGGAACTGATGAGATAAAAATAACAGATGCATATGAATATTCCGATCACATATGTGTAGAAGGAGAGAATTTCAATACGTTCAGTGTAGTATTTGTCAATGATAAAGAATGTACAACAGTGGCTGTTAATGGAAATATGCTTATTGCTAAAGGTATAAAACTCAAAAAAGGTGATAAAGTATCCGTTGTGCAGCGAGGCAAGGATAAAATTGAACTTAGCCGTGTGACGTTTGAAAATTAAAAAAATGATTTTTATATGTTGAATAACTATATAAATGGTTGTTGACAGTGCATAAAAGTAATGCTAATATAGGAATGAGGTATTTGCTTATAGGCAAAACGTCACATTTTTTTTGGAGGTACTTGAAATGAAAGGTACAGTTAAGTGGTTCAACAATCAGAAGGGTTACGGATTCATCAGCGATGAGAATGGTGATGATGTATTCGTACATTACTCAGGTCTTAACATGGACGGCTTTAAGTCATTAGACGAAGGTGCTCAGGTTGAGTTCGATGTTACAGAAGGAGCTAAGGGTCCACAGGCAACTAATGTAACAAAATTATAATCCGCAATGTTCTACAGTGTGCCTTTTTAAATATACAGGTAATTTTTGAAAAGATATATTGTTTGCAATAAAGATTATGTGAAAAGCAGCTGCATTATGTAGCTGCTTTATTTTATATAAATTTTATATAAAATAAATAAAGGCTTCTTTGCAAATAAGGTTGTCATATGATAAAATAAAAAAAGAACAATATGTTGGAGGAATATATGGAAGGAATTGATTTATTACAGACTTTGCCGTCTGGTGTAGAAGGGATGATTATGGCAGGAGGAATTCTCATGCTGTCATTTTTCATTGTAATGTTTATTGTAGTTAAGAAAAGATGGGAAGGCAAAGTCGTTCCATTCTTTCTCGGACTTTTAAGTTATGTGATTTTTGTATTTGTATGTGTGAATCTTATTATGTCGGCATTTGCACTTATACCTAGTGTAGATATGGCATTTTCATATAATCAGCATGCGTATACAATTGTCTATTGCGTTGTTGCTTCTGTTGCATTTCTTGCAGCAAGAGTTGTGCTTGGCAATATGATAACACAAAGATATGACACACGCGGTGATGTATATATGGCAGGTATGGGGCTTGGAATTGGTGATGGCATATTATATGGTGTCACAGCGGTTTCATATTATGTATGGTGTATTGCAATCAGAAATGAAGGTCTTGAGCAGGCTTTTCAGGGACTTTCCAACAGTGATATAACATCTACATATGAATCGGTATCAACACTTTTTAATGCACCAATAGCGTTATGGCTTCTCATGGGTCTTGGCTGTATCATGGATATGCTTATTCATTTTGCACTTACTAATGCAACATATGGAGTTATAACCGGAAGCCTTCCAAAATACTGGTATGCATTATCAACAGGCATTTATTTTGTTAATGCTATATCATTCCAGTTATATGATTCGTCATCAATGGTAAGTATAGCAGTTTCATTTGCAATAAAACTTATTATATTTGCAGCGTCAATGTATTATACATTGTCTGTAGCAGGAAAGCAGATAAAATACGGGGAATAAAGATATGTCAGATACAGATACTATCAAAGGTCTTACACAGGAACGGGTTGATAAATTAACAGCAGACGGACTTTTTAATGAAACAGTTAAGAGCCAGTCTAAAAGTGTGTGCCAGATAGTAGCCGGTAATGTATTTACATATTTCAACTTAATATTTGCAATATTTGCATGTTTGTTAATTCTGGTAAGGTCATATATTAATATGACCTTTCTTCCAATTATAGTGATAAATACACTTATCGGTATAATACAGGAACTAAGAACCAAACGTGTGCTCGACAGGCTTACGCTTCTCAATGCACCTAAAACAAAAGTTATAAGGGATGGAAAAGAGTCAGAAGTTGATTCGCAGACGCTTGTAAAAGGAGATTTGTGCAGGTTTAAATCAGGAAACCAGATTTGTGCAGATGCTGTAGTTGTGGATGGGATTGTCAGGGTTAATGAATCACTTGTAACAGGAGAATCTGATGAGATAACAAAGAAAAAAGGAGATATGCTATTATCGGGAAGTTTTGTTGTGTCAGGAGAATGTTTGGCTGTTCTTGAGAATGTAGGACTTTCATCATATGCATCAAAGATAACCCTGGAAGCGAAAGCATCGAGAAAAAAACAGCAGACGGAGATGATGCGTTCTCTTGACAAGCTTGTGAAAGTTATAGGTATTGCTATTATTCCAATTGGCATATTGATGTTTTGCAGAACATTTTTTGCACTAGGCAATACGTTACAGCAGAGCGTTGTGTCGATGATAGCTGCACTTGTAGGAATGATACCTGAAGGCTTATATCTTCTTGCAAGTATTGCACTTGTTGTAAGTGTAATGAGACTTGCCAAAAAGGATGTTCTTGTACATGAAATGGCATGTGTGGAAACACTTGCAAGAGTAAATATCCTGTGTGTTGATAAAACGGGAACAATAACAGAAAATAAGATGTCAGTTGCACAGGTTGAGCCGCTTGAATACTATGAGCAGGGTGAATTTCCGGCACTTCATGAGATGATAGGCAATCTTGTTAATAATCTCAATGCTGATAATATTACAATGGAAACGTTGCAGCAATATTTTGATTCAGAAAAGACGAGGCAGGCGGAGAGTGTCTGTTCATTTTCATCTGAGACAAAGTACAGCAGTGCTACGTTTTCATCAGGAGATACATATATAATTGGTGCACCGGAAAAACTGCTTCTCAATGAGTATTCTGTATATGAAAGCCATATAGAGTCATATGCAAGAAAAGGTCTAAGAGTTATGGCGTTTGGAATTTTAGACTATAATCCGGAAGGTAAGAAACTTACATCGCCTGCGAAACCGCTCGCACTTATTGCAATTGGCAATGCGATAAGAGAAGATGCAAAAGAAACATTTAAGTATTTTGCAGATCAGGAAGTTGAGATAAAAGTTATATCGGGAGATAATCCGGTGACAGTATCAAGTGTTGCACACGATGCAGGAATTATTAATGCTGATAAATTTATAGACGCCTCGTCACTTCAGACAGATGAGGAACTTGAAGCTGCGGCACTAAAGTATACAGTGTTTGGCAGAGTGCAGCCTGAACAGAAGAGAAGAATAATACAGGCTCTCAAAGATAACGGCGATGTGGTCGCAATGACCGGCGATGGTGTCAATGATGTACTTGCACTCAAAAGTGCCGATTGCAGCATAGCTTTTGGTTCCGGAAGTGAAGCGGCATGCAATGCGGCACAGATAGTGCTTGTTAATTCAGATTTTTCATGTATGCCATCAGTTGTTCTTGAAGGAAGAAGAGTAGTTAATAATATCCAAAGGACAGCCTCGCTGTTTCTTGTAAAGAATATATTTTCAATGCTTTTAGCATTGTTTACACTTATAGTAGGACACAGGTATCCATTGTATCCTACACAGCTGTCCCTGCTTGGGGCATTTACAATCGGTGCTCCGGGATTTTTTCTTGCAATGCAAAGAAACAGGAGCCGGATAAAAGGAAGATTTCTTGTGAATGTTGCTATTAAGGCACTTCCGGCAGCATTGACGGATTTTCTTCTCGTTGCGATATTTACTGTATACAATAATTTCAGTGGAATACCGCATGAACAGCTGTCAACATCAGTTACTTTTATCCTGCTCACAGTAGGAATGGCAGAATTGTATCGCGTATGCAGACCGTTTGATTTGTTCAGGGCAGTTGTTTGCGTGTTGATGGGAGCTGGAATAGTTGGTGGTATTCTGTTATTCCCGGGATTATTTGCAATAAGCAGCATGCCATTGCCATTGTTTGTAATGACACTTATATGGATGGCAGGTGCAATTCCTGTGTTTTATGGAATGTGTAAACTTATAGGAAAGTTATTTAACCGCTTTCTTTGAAAAATCAGTTGTTACCAGTTTGTTGTAAGGGACATTCTCGTCAAGTTCTCCGGCCTGTTTTAAAATGTCAGTAAGCAGAGAAAATGATGACTCTTCAAAAATAGTATCATTTTTCCATGTATCCTGTGATTTATAACGTTCAACTATTTTTGTGAGTGTCTGGATGTCAGTTTCTTTGAACTGTGGAGCTATAACGGCGGCGATTTCGCTGCTGTTGTGGCTGTTTACAAATTCAAGACCCTTTTGGATTGCATTGGTAAATGACTGTATTATTTCAGGATTATTCTTTAAAAAGCTTTTTTTGGCACAATATGCTGTATATGGAACATAACCGCTGTCTACGCCGAGCGAAGCAGCAATGTATCCTTTATTTTCTGACTCAATTGCTGTTGCAGATGGTTCAAATTCCACAGTAAAGTCCCCAAGACCAGACGCAAAAGCTGCAGCAGTTGAACCAAAATCGATATTTTGCACTATTTCAACATCTTTTTTACAATCAATATTATTTTTCTTTAAAATGTATTCGAGAAGCATCTGTGGCATGCCGCCGGCTCTTCCTCCGATGATAGTTTTTCCTTTTACATCACTCCATTTAAAATTACTTATATTATCTCTTGAGACAAGAAAATTACCGGCACGTTGTGTAAGCTGTGCAAAATTGACAGCATAATCTGAAGAACCACCGGTATATATATAAACAGAGGCTTCAGAACCCATAAAACCAATATCTGCATCTCCACTTATGAGTGCGGTCATAACTTTATCAGCACCAAAGCCGGTGACAAGAGTTAAATCAATGCCTTCGTCCTTGAAATATCCTTTTTCGATTGCCACATATTGAGGTGCGTAAAAAATAGAGTGTGCAACTTCATTCAGGGTGATTTTTCTGATATCATTTTTTTGTGTGTGTTTTGTACATCCTATAAGTGATATACATGTAAAAACCATAATCATAATAAGGGCGGTAAGCCGCTTAAATGCATGCTTCATAGAAACTCCATAAAACTTTTTTATTATAATATGTGAAATCAAAATAATTGTTTCTTTTTTTTGAAAATTATGTTATCATATTAAAAAATATTATGTACGAAATTTAAGCATGAAAGTGCTTAAATAAAGACAGCGGAAGGAGTAATCGCTATGTTTGGAAAAAATAAAAATAATAGTAATGTTAGTCATGATATAGATGTTATGATGCAGATGATGGACAAAGTCATACAGGGTGAATATGATGATATTGATGTAACGGCATTTGATAATCCGGCATATGGAGAGAAGCTTAATGAGCTGATTCATGCATTTAAGAAGTCAAATAACAACTTTGTTATGCGTCTTAATGAGGCTATGGAATCAATTGGCGATAATTCGTATGTAAAGAATACGCTTGATCAGGTACAGTCACAGACGGACTCAATAGCTGAGATGGAAGAAGCAAGTCATAATCTTGAAGAATCAATTAATAATATTTCAAAGACAGTTGGCGGTATTCAGGATAATACACATGAGATGCTTGCAGTAGCACAGAACAGTACAGCCAACATGAACGAAAGTATCAAGGTTGTAAACCAGTCATCAGAAAATATAAGCAGGATTAATGAACAGGTGCAGGAATTTCAGGATAAGATTGATAAAATCAGTGAGATTGTTGATATTGTTAAAAAAGTTGCCAGCCAGAGTAATCTCTTAGCACTTAATGCATCTATTGAGGCGGCAAGAGCAGGTGAAGCAGGAAAAGGATTTGCGGTTGTTGCAGACCAGGTAAGACAACTTTCAAGTAATACATCAGAGTCAGCAGAAGATATCGTAAGATATGTTAATGAATTAAAAAATGATATCGGAGTTCTCGCTGAATCAATGAATGAGACAACTTCAAAACTTGAAGAAGGTAATAAAAAAGTAGAAGATTCACTTGTAGATATTGAAAAGATGGCATCACAGATGACAGAGATAAAAGATAAGATTGATGAAGTATTTTCTGATATTGATAAACAGTCAGAATTCACATCGGATTTTGCAAAACAGGTATCTAACATATCTGACAGTTACGAAGAACTGTCTAAGGATTGTAAAGAACAGGGTACGCATGTATACAAGATTGGACGTTATATTGATACGACAAGAAGTGATATGGTTCGAGGCTTTGCTGAGGTTACAACTCAGGACTGGCTCAGAATATTTGAGATAGACCACTTTATTCTTATGTGGCGTGTATATAACAATGTTGTTGATTTTGAACATTTAAAGATTACACAGCTTAATAATAATGAGACATGTAAGCTTGGTAAGTGGCTTGCAGCACAGACAGACCCGGCTATTACAGGATGTACTGAATTTGCAGAATTAAAAGCTTCACATAATGATATTCACAAGTATGCTACACAGTCATGGCAGGCAAAAGAAGATGGCAATGTAGAACTTGCTATGGAATACTTCAATAAGGCACATGATGCATTCTATGTATATCAGAAGAAGATAAAGAACATGCAGGCAAAGTTAAGACAGCTTGGTGAGACAGAATCAACTGAGATTGTTGTATTCCGTAACTAATATAAAAGACTGTTATATGTGATATTTATTTGCAATATCGTATATGGCAGTCTTTTTGAAATATTAAAAATATTAGCAGATTATAGTAATTATCTGTGGAATGGAGGAAAATGTGAAAACTCCTATATATGTAATAGGGCATAGAAATCCTGATACAGATTCAGTGTGTTCAGCCGTATGTTATGCCAGGTTTAAAACTATTATAACAGGAGAACGTTATATTCCGAAAAGAGCAGGGCATCTTAATGAAGAGACACAGTTTGTGTTTAAAAATCTGGGAATAAAACCGCCGGAATATATGCGTGATGTACGGCCACAGGTTAAAGATGTTGATATACATTTTGTTGATGGTGTTGATGAAAATATTTCAATAAAACAGGCCTGGGAAATAATGAAAAAGAACAATGTTGTAACACTTCCTATTGCAAGTGATGGAATTTTGAAGGGACTTGTTACAATAGGCGATATATCACGTTCATATTTTGAGGTTTATGACAGTAACATATTGTCAGTTGCAAAGACAAGATTTGAAAATATTGTAGATACGTTGAAAGCAAAGGTTGTTACAGGCGATACAACACAGGTAGTAGACAGTGGTAAAGTTGTAATAGCTGCAGCAAACCCTGACTTAATGGAACAATTTATCAATAAGGGAGATATAGTTATACTTGGCAACAGGTATGAAGCCCAGTTATGTGCTATAGAAATGGACGCAAGATGCATTGTTATATGTGAGGGTGCAGCAGTTTCAAAGACAATTATAAAGGTTGCACAAGAAAAAAATTGTGCTATTATTGTTACTGACTACGATACGTATACGGTTGCCAGACTTATAAACCAGAGCATCCCCATAAGTTACTATATGATGCATTCGGAAGGCCTTATCACATTTAAGAATACAGATTTCATAGAGGATATTCAGGATGTAATGGCAAAAAAGCGTTTCCGTGATTTCCCGATAACAGATGAAAATGGTAAATATATCGGCATGATTTCGAGAAGAAATCTTTTAAAACATGGAAAAAAGAAGCTTATTCTGGTTGACCATAATGAGAGAAGCCAGGCTGTTGATGGTGTGGATACGGCTGATATTATGGAAATTATTGATCATCACCGTATTGGTTCAATACAGACAATGTTTCCTGTATTTTTCAGAAACCAGCCATTGGGTTGCACTGCGACTATAATATATAAGATGTATTGTGAACATAATCTTGTGCCGGAAAAAGATGTTGCAGCACTTTTATGTTCGGCAATAATATCAGATACATTAATTTTGAAATCTCCAACATGTACTGCAGATGATATTGAAGCCTGCAAAAAGCTTGCCAAGATTGCCGGTATTGACATAGAAGAGTATGGCAGGGCAATGTTTAAGGCCGGAAGCAATATCGAAAGCCGGACGCCTAAAGATTTGTTTAACAGAGATTTCAAGAAGTTTTCTGTAGGCGATGTTGTGATAGGCGTTGGCCAGGTCAACTGTATGGAACAGGAAGAAGTTCAGAATATAAAAGTGAAAATGAAAGATTATATCAGTACGGTTACCGGCGATAACGGAATGGATATGGTATTTTTTATGATTACTAATGTATTAGACGGCGGTTCTGAAGTTTTGTGCAGTGGCAAAAATGCCTCGGCAACAATATCACAGGCATTTAATGTTGGTACAACCGACGATTCAGTTTATCTTGATGGTGTTGTATCACGTAAGAAACAGATGCTTCCGGCAATTATGGAAGCATTGCAGCAATAGCAGAATTGTATGATAATCATATACGTATATTGAATGTTGAATGGAAAAAATTTCGGGAAATGAGGATTATAATGAAAAAGTTAAGAAGAGATGAGCCTTGCTGGTGCGGAAGTGGAAAAAATTATGGAGAGTGTCATGCTGACTTCGACAGAAAAATAGAGACATTCAGGAAAAAATTCCACAAAGTTCCACCTAGAAGCATCATTAAAAATGAATATCAGCTTGAAAAAATGCGTGAAAGTGCCAAAATCAACATAGCAGTTCTTGATTATGTAGGTGAACATATTAAAGCTGGGATGACAACAGAAGAAATTGACCAGATGGTATATGAAAAGACAACGGCAATGGGAGGAATTCCGGCACCGCTTAATTATGAGGGATTTCCAAAGAGCGTGTGTACGTCAATTAATAATGAAGTATGCCATGGTATTCCATCAAGTAATATAAAGTTAGTTGATGGCGACATTATAAATGTTGACTGTTCAACAATTCTTGATGGGTATTTTTCTGATTCATCAAGAATGTATTGCATAGGAAATGTTTCTCCTGAAAACAAAAAGCTCGTTGATGTAGCAAAGGAGTGTGTTGAACTTGGACTTAAACAAGTTAAACCATGGGGACACCTTGGAGATGTTGCACAGGCGATTAATGATCATGCAAGGGCAAATGGCTATTCTGTAGTAAGAGATGTCGGCGGACACGGAATCGGACTTGAATTCCATGAGACACCATTTGTAAGTTATGTTATTAAAAAAGGAACAGGAATGGTTATGGCACCTGGAATGGTATTCACAATTGAACCTATGATAAATATGGGTGTGCCTGACATTTATGTTGATGAAGATAATGGCTGGACAATATATACAGACGATGATGAGCCATCAGCACAGTGGGAAATTATGGTTCTTGTCACAGATACCGGTTACGAAGTAATGAGCTGGTAAAATAAATATAATATTGAAAAATTATTGCGGCAGCCGCCAGAATTTATGTTTATACAGGATTCTGGCGGCTGCCGTTAAATATTAAAAAATATACTGCTTAACCGGATTAATAGAATGGGTAAGTCTCATGTAAGCAGTCTGATTTTGTGTAATTATATAAAAAAAGAAGCCGAAATTCGACTTCTTAAATAAAAGAGCGCGAGACGGGGATCGAACCCGCGACCCCCTCCTTGGCAAGGAGGTGCTCCACCACTGAGCCACTCGCGCATAAACTATTTAACTATGCCAGCATTTATCTACAATGCCGAACGCAAGTGTTATTTTACATAAAATTCTATAAATTGTCAAGGGGTAAATTTGAAAAAATATATTTTTTTGTAAATTTAATACATATAATGATTTAGAAGTTATTTAGGAAAATAAATTATGGAAATAAATGAAAAAAATGTAATTATGTATCTTAGAAAATCGCGTGCCGATGATTCTGCACAACAAGTATGTGAAGTGCTTGCAAAACATGAGTTACAGCTTCAGGATTATGCTGTAAGAGAATTTGGTAAAAAAATATCGGAAGAACACATATGCCGTGAAGTTGTTTCGGGTGAAACTATTGATGACAGACCGGTAATGAAAAAGGTACTTCATATGCTGGAGTCACAGATATATGCTGGTGTTCTTGTTATAGAACCGCAAAGATTGTCAAGAGGTGATTTGCTTGATTGCGGGAGAGTTATAAACACATTTAGATATACTAATACAGCTGTTATAACACCAACAAAAATATATAATTTATGTGATGAATATGACAGACGTTTTTTTGAAATGGAATTGATGAGAGGAAATGATTATCTTGAATATTCAAAAAGAATTATGAATCGTGGCCGGATGGCATCAGTAAAGCAGGGAAATTATATAGCGTCAGTACGACCGTTTGGTTATAACAAAATAATTGCAGGAAGTGGAAAAGATAAATTTCATACGCTTGAAATAAAACAAGAAGAAGCAGATGTTGTAAAAATGATTTTTGATTTGTATGTAAATAAAGGATATGGATTTGCCAAAATAGCAAAAATTCTCGATAGCGGCAGTGTAAAGCCATTAAAATCAGATAACTGGTCGCCGTATTCAATAAATTCAATATTATCTAATCCAGTATATATAGGGAAAATAAGGTGGAATATAAGAAAAACAGTTAAAATCTGGAAAGATGAAAAAATATTGAAAACAAGACCATTTAATCATAATAATGATGAAATAATAATGGCAGATGGTAAGCATGAGGCTATAATTGATGAAAAAATATTTTATGAGGCTCAGAAAAAAAGGGGAAGTATTTCAAGAGAGAAAAAAGATGTGACATTAAAAAATCCTTTTGCTGGAATTATGGTTTGTGGCAGGTGTGGTGCTGCAATGATTATGAAAAAGTATACTGATAAAAGAAATAAGAATAATAAAGATGCAACATACATTCTTTGCAGCAGGCAATCGGTATGTCATACAAAATCAGTTAAGTATTCAAAAATTTCAGAAATAATAAAAGATTCGTTATTGTGCATATTGCCGGAATTTGAAATTGATATGAGTGTATGTAGACAAAAAGAGAACTGTATTGATGTGGCTATAGATAGTATTTTAAATAATATTCATTTAATGAAGAAAAAAGATGAACGGCAGAAAGATGCATATGAAAATGGGATATATTCCAAAGAGGAATACAAGTTGAGGAATGAAGAGTTGCAAAGTCAGATAAAAAAAGCAGAAGAAATGGTTGAAAATGAACGTGAAAGACAAAAAGAGCTTTTATTATATAAAGAGAAAAAATTATATTTTAATGATTGTATTAAACTTATAGATAATCAGAATATAGATGCAGCTAAAATGAATCATTTTCTAAAAAGTTTTATAAGTAAAATAGAGTATTACGATAATTCCTCCAATGACATGAATAAGTATAATTTGAAAATTTATTTGAAAATATAATATGCAACATAAGTGTGCAGATTCTTCTGTTCCAATATCTGTAAGAAGTCCCGCCACAGCACGGTCGGGCATGGTGTAACGTTGCGAAATATAACGCATTGAAGCCCCAAGCTCGCCGTCAGGTCCACCATACTGACTGATAATCATAGCCGCAAGTGCCGGATTTGTCTGTTTAATATTTATAGGATACTCAAGCCTTTTTTCATAATTCCACATATCAACAGCCCTCCTTTTCCCATGGAAGTGGTGTCGCCTGCCAGTTCCAGTAACCACATCCGTTAGTGCTGTCCGCAATGATTGCACCAAAACACTCCTCATAATCAGCAACGGCTTCGGCATATTGTGGTTTTATTGAATTATAATATTCAATAGCTTCGGCATCATCGGGATGCGTATCAAGATATAATAGAGCTTCTGTCATGGCAAACCCAAGTTCATATATACTCATAAGTCCTTTATTTTTATTATACGTCTCAACTGCCGGCATGGCATTTCGCTGCTGCATATTTCTGTTTTGCTGGCTGCATCCACAGTTTCGCATATTTGCATTTCTCATATAATTGTTATTCATCGACAGCCTCCTTTAAAAGGTTTATCCAAGGCTGCAAAAAGAGTTCCTCTTGCCAATGCCTTACATGGTTCATATATGTCGCCCCAACGCTGCCATGGAACATAAGCCATTCCAACAACCTGAAGCTGTACAGAATTTGGACAGTTCATAAAAACCTCGTAACAGTTAATGTTCTATTTAGTCTATGCTTTGAATATAATTTTGTGCAAATGATGTATATATATGAAGTGGCGATAATGGAAGAAAAATATCTGAAAATGAAAGAGATAGATGATATGGATGAATGGGTTATAAAGATATATACACCCGAAAATGCAAAAAAGAATATTATAGAAAAAATAAATAATACAGCAGTGGATTTGTACATGGAAAGTAAATGTGAAAATAAATTATAGTAATTGAAAAGCATTATGCGATATGATATTATTAAAACAGTTGGAATAAAAGAGCGTGATGTCATGGAGGGGGCATAAAAAAAGGTCTCATATGAGACCAATAAAATCTGCACCATGCAGAGCCACAAAGTGGCGATTTCGGATTAACCTTATTTGCACTCGCTTTGTTAATTCAATATTAAAATAACACTAGAAAAGATTTAAGTCAAGGGGGTTTTACGTATGGAGAAAGAATATTATCTTGGACTTGATATGGGTACTAATTCTGTAGGATGGGCAGTGACAGATGACGCCTATAATCTGATTAGGTTTAAAGGAAAGGATATGTGGGGAATCCGTGAGTTTGATGAAGCTAATCCGGCAGTGGAGAGGAGAACTCACAGGACATCAAGGAGAAGGGAACAAAGAAATGCAGTCAGAATGGGATTAATCAGAAGTTATTTTGCAGATGAGATTCAGAAAGTTGACAGTAATTTTTATCAACGACTTGATAACAGTTTTTTTCACGTTGAGGACAAGCAGGATAATGTAAAAGATAAGAATGGTATATTTAATGATAAAAATTATAAAGATGCCGATTATTATAAACAATATCCGACGATATTTCACTTGAGGAAAGAATTAATTGAAGATGCTTCTCAAAAAGATGTGAGATTGGTATATCTTGCGGTTGCAAATATGTTTAAGCACAGAGGGCATTTTTTGTTATCCGGAATCGGAAGTGAAAGCAGTAAACAGACGATAACAGATTTGTATAATCAGGTGTCTGGTCTTATTACAGAAGAGTATGGAATATCATTAAAGACGGACATTGCTGGAACAGATTTTGAGCAGGTACTTTGCAGCAGGGAATATTCAAGAACAAGAAAATCAGAAAAAGTTTGTGAAATACTTGAGATAAAAAACAGTGATAAGTTAAAAAAAGCATTTGTTAAGAGCATGTGCGGACTCAGTGTCAAAATTACAGATGTTATAGATGATACATTTACTGAAATATCAGATGAAGATAAGAAAATCACATTTAGTTTTGTTGATAGTGATTATGATGAAAAGGCAGGAGTGCTTGAAGAAAAGCTAGGAACAGATGTATATGATATTATTTCAAAATTAAAAGAAATACATGATAAGGCACAGGTGGCAGAGATAATGAAAAATTATCAATATTTGTCATTTGCAAGAGTTGCTGATTATGAAAAACACAAAAAAGATTTAAAAATTTTAAAACGAGTTGTAAAAAAGTATTTTGAACCTACCGTATATGATAAATTGTTCAGAAGTGGAGAAAACGGTACATATAGTGCATATGTCAATTCGTTTAACTCAGGAGAAAAGTCACGAAGAAATTATAAAGAGCGAAAGCAGGAAGATTTGTACAACAGTATAAAAAAACTGCTAAAATCTATTGATAATGTATGTGATACAGATATAGAATATATAAAAAATGAGATTGAAAAGGAAAATTTTCTGCCAAAACAGCTTACATTTAAAAATGGGGTTATTCCGAATCAGATTCATGTTTCTGAATTAAAAGCAATATTGAAAAATGCTGAAAAATACCTTCCGTTTTTGAATGAAAAAGATGAGTCGGGATATACAGTATCAGAAAGAATATTAATGCTTTTTTCTTTTCAGATTCCATATTATGTTGGGCCTGTATCACCAAACAGTAACGGCTGGGTAAAGAGACTTGAGCCGGGGCAGGTACTTCCGTGGAATATTGATAAAAAGATAGATTTAAAGGAAACATCTGAACAGTTTATACAAAGAATGGTCAGAAATTGCACATATATCGCTGGAGAAAAGGTATTACCCAAAGCTTCGCTTTTGTATGAAAATTTCAAAGTTTTAAATGAAATTAATAATTTGTCAATTAACGGTGAGCGGATAGCCGTTGCTTTAAAGCAGGATTTATATAACACATTATTTTTAAAGGGAAAAAGAGTTACGCGAAAACAGATATTTAATTATTTTCATAGCAGAGGTCTTGTTGAGGAAGATTCACAGATAAGCGGAATTGATATTGCTGTTAATAACAGTCTTTCTACCTATGGAAAGTTCTTGCCTTTATTTGGAGAGCATTTAAAAGAAGATAAATATAAAAAGATGGTTGATGATATTGTATTCTGGTGTACTGTATATGGTGATTCAAGGAAATTCTTAAGGGAACAGCTTGAAGAAAAATATTCAGATGTGCTTGATGAAAACCAGATAAAACGAATAACAGGAATGAAATTTAAAGACTGGGGCAACCTGTCAAAAGAATTTCTTGAGTTATTAGGGTGCTGTAAATCAACAGGTGAAATGATACCTCTTATAAGAGCAATGTGGGAAACTAATTATAATCTTATGGAACTGCTTCACAGTGAAGAATTTACATATAGTGAAGAGTTAGAGGAAAAGCAGGGGAAAATTGAAAAAGTCCTTTCAGAATATACTATAGATGATTTGAACGAAGAATATTTTTCTGCACCTGTAAAACGAATGGTATGGCAGACATTACTTATTATTAAAGAAATTGAGAAGATAATGAAATGTCCTCCAACAAGAATATTTGTTGAGATGACAAGAAAAGATGATGAAAAAGGTGATAACGGACGTAAATCATCAAGAAAAGACCAGCTGCTTGCACTTTATAAAAAGATTCAGAGTGAAGATAAAGAGTGGAAGAAAGAAATGTCTTTGCGAATTGAGGATTACGATAAAAACGGTGCATTAAGAAGTAAGAAACTTTATTTATATTTTATTCAAAAGGGGCTTGATATGTATACAGGCAAACCTATAGATTTGGATAATCTTATGAGTGCCAATTCAAACTATGATATAGACCATATATATCCTAGACATTTTGTTAAAGATGATAATATTAATAATAATCTTGTGTTGGCAAGTAAGCCTGCAAATGCGGAAAAGAGCGATATATATCCGATAAAGGATTCCATATACCAAAAGATGAAATATACATGGAAAGTTCTTAGGGATGAGGGGCTTATAACAGAAGAAAAGTACAAGAGACTTACCGGAAGAAATCCGTTTACAGATGAACAAAAAGCCGGGTTTATTGCAAGGCAGTTAGTTGAGACTGGACAGGGAACAAAGGGTGTAGCAGATTTACTTACGGCATTGCTTCCCGATACAAAGCTTGTATATTCTAAGGCTGGTAATGTTTCGGACTTCAGAAAAAGGTATGATATTCCTAAGAGCAGGCTTATTAATGATTTTCATCATGCACACGATGCTTATCTTAATATAGTTGTTGGAAATATATATTTTACAAAATTCACATCAAATCCGTTAAATTATATTAGAAAAGAGTGTTCATCGAAAGATAACAAGTATCAATATAATCTTGGAAATATGTATAAATGGGATGTGAAAAGAGATGGAAAGACTGCATGGATAGCAGCAAAAGAAGGAGAAACGGGAACGATTGCGACAGTTAAGAAGATACTTTCAAGAAATACACCTACACTTACAAGACTTACAATAGAAGGACATGGTGGAATTGCTGATGCAACACTTTACAGTCACAAAAAGGCTAAGCAGGATGCTTATATTCCATTAAAATCCTCTGATGCCAGAATGGCAGATGTGACAAAATACGGTGGATATTCAAGTGTCACAACAGCATATCTTTTTCTTGTAGAACATGAGATAAAAGGGAAAAAGATAAGAACACTTGAGACGGTGCCGTTATATCTGAAAGATAGATTAGAAAACAGTAAAGAGAAACTTGAGGAATATTGCAGAGAATCTTTAGGTTATACTAATCCATCTGTAAGAATGAAGAAAATCAAATTGCAGTCATTAATAAAACTTAATGGTTATTATATGCAGATTTCGGGAAAATCAATTAAACAGTTCGAGGTTAGAAATTATGTTCAGATTTGCCTTAACGGTAAATGGGTTGATTATATTCATAAACTTGAAAAATATCAGGATAAAGGCGTTATTGATAACGCAATAACTGATGAAAAAAATGTGGAATTGTATAATATTTTATGTGAAAAGCATAGTGTGGGAATATTTACACTACGTCCGAATCCGGTAGGCGATAAAATAAAAAAAGGATATGATAAGTTTGTAAATCTTACTACAGAAGAGCAAATAAAATTGCTTATTGAAATTATAAAACTGACGTGTGTTGGAATAGTTAAGGCTGATTTGAGACTAATAGGAGCGTCGGAAAAAAGTGGAACTATGAAGATTAATAAAAATATAACTGATGCTAAAGAATGTTTTTTAATAAATCAATCTGTCACGGGATTATATGAGAACAGAATTGATTTATTAAGAGTATGAGTTGGCGTACAGTGGTAATCTCAAGCAGTGCAAAGCTTGATTATCATATGGGATATATGGTTGTGCGTAAAGATGAAGAGATAAAGATACATATAAGCGAAATATCAATTCTTATTATAGAGAGTACAGCCGTATCCCTTACAGCAGCATTGCTTAGTGAGCTTACCAAGAAAAAGATTAAAGTTATTTTTTGTGATGAGAAGAGAAATCCGTCATCTGAGCTTGTGCCATATTATGGGGCACATGATACAAGTGAAAAAATAAGGCGGCAGATGGCATGGACAAGTGATGTTAAATCAATTATATGGACTGAGATTGTACGTGAAAAAATATTAAAGCAGGCAAAACATCTTGATGAATGGAATCTTGCAGAAGCAGAAATGCTATATAATTATATTAATGAAATAGAAATTGGCGATGCAAGTAACAGGGAAGGTCATGCGGCAAAAGTATATTTTAATGCTTTGTTCGGCAAAGATTTTACAAGAACAGAAGAAAACAGTATAAATGCAGCTTTAAATTATGGATACGGAATTATATTGTCTGCATTTAACAGAGAAATAGTTTCTAATGGCTATATAACACAGATAGGACTTTTTCATGATAATATGTTTAATCAGTTTAATCTTGGTTCTGATTTAATGGAACCATTCCGTCCGTTAGTTGATTATATTGTAAGGTCATTAATGCCGCAGAAATTTGAACGAGAAGAAAAACTTGAAATTTTAAGAATATTACAACAGGAAGTTACAATTGCTGGAAGAAGGGAAGTAGTCAATAATGCCATTAAAATTTATTGCAAGAGTGTTTTTGATGCTTTAAATGAAAATGATACATCATTGATAAAATTTTATAAGGATGAGTTATAGATATATGAGAATAATTGTATTTTTTGATTTGCCTGTAATAACAGCAAAGAGCAGACGTGATTATTATAATTTTAGAAAATATCTTATAAAATATCTTATAAAATCCGGCTTTGTTATGATGCAGGAGTCTGTATATTGTAAACTTGTACAGAATTCAACAATGGCTGATGCGTATATCAACAACATTAAGCAAAACAGACCACCGGCAGGATTAGTACAGTTACTCAAAGTTACAGAAAAACAATATGCAAAAATGGAATATATAGTAGGACGTGGGAAAAGTAATATTCTGGATACAGATGAAAGACTGGTGATTATATGAGTATGAGGGTTGTCTGGAGTGTTGGAAATCTGGATATAGAACTTCAGGAAAATAAAATTACGGTTATAACTATTGAAAATACAGAAGCATATGTTGATTTTTTAATGAATTTGAATCTGCAGGCAGAAGGACAGGCAGGGACAATAATAGTATCAGATGGAGTAAAGGAGCAGAACTTTGTAAAATCATGTGATGTTATATTTAATCCGTTTGCATTAGAGCTTAATAGTAAAAAGGTTTTGACAAAACTGTATCAAGAATTGCAGGAAATTGCTGATACAGTCTGTCAGGAAAAATACATACAGGTAAAATCTGATTTGATTGCGTTTATGGATGAACTTGCAGATAATAGTTCATATGCTCTTGAATTTGATTTGGAATTTGAAATATCGTTGTTGTTAAAAATATTTAATATGCATCTTTTAAATAATGCTCAGGGATTGCTTGAAAATATTATTGAATATATAAAGGCACAAAGTAGAATATGTAATATAAAAAATTTCTTTTTTATAAATTTGAAAGATTATTTGAATGAAAAAGATATTGACATGCTTTATGAATTTGTCAGATACGAGAAGGTTAATCTTATTTTAGCAGAATCACACCAGTCTCATGTGAATTTACATGAAAAACGCTGGATTTTAGACAGGGACAGGTGCATAATAGAACCAGATGAATTAACAGTGTAATCGCATTGCACATACAGCTTGGTGAGAACCTCAAATTTTGAATTTGAGGTTTGAGAGCTTTGTTAATTCAGAAGAGTATCAAACGAAATTCAGATTGCAGCTGAACACATTTTAGTTTGAGAGCTTTGTTAATTCAGAAGAGTATCAAACTGAGGGAATTTGTTGGTCAAGACATTCAGCGTTTGAGAGCTTTGTTAATTCAGAAGAGTATCAAACTATTCAACCGGATCAAAGTTTTCCTTCTCTGTTTGAGAGCTTTGTTAATTCAGAAGAGTATCAAACAGCAATCTAAAAGAATTAAGAACTAGCCTTTGTTTGAGAGCTTTGTTAATTCAGAAGAGTATCAAACAGTTTGTTTTGAATATGAAAATACGCAAAGGTTTGAGAGCTCAGAAGAGTATCAAACATATCTATTGGTTTAGTTACTACTATGACGGTTTGAGAGCTTTGTTAATTCAGAAGAGTATCAAACGTCTATCTCTCCTGTATCGGGGTCTACATGTTTGAGAGCTTTGTTAATTCAGAAGAGTATCAAACAGTCGTCTTTAGTTGTGTAGTTCTCTGCTGGTTTGAGAGCTTTGTTAATTCAGAAGAGTATCAAACGATTGACATTAGGCTGATAATTCCATAGAAGTTTGAGAGCTTTGTTAATTCAGAAGAGTATCAAACTTTTCGCCTGTCTTTCACTGCTCCAGCTAGTTTGAGAGCTTTGTTAATTCAGAAGAGTATCAAACAATGAGTGCAAAAGACATGGCACGCCGGGTGTTTGAGAGCTTTGTTAATTCAGAAGAGTATCAAACATAAGAAAGATACATGGAACCCACCTCCTAGTTTGAGAGCTTTGTTAATTCAGAAGAGTATCAAACTGACACTTTTGAGACTAAATGACACCAAATGTTTGAGAGCTTTGTTAATTCAGAAGAGTATCAAATCGGAAAAAGAAAATGTGACGGAATCTGTCAGTTTGAGAGATTTTTTAATTCAAAAGTAGTATAGATAGCTTGATTTTATGGCTTGTTAATAAAATATATACATCATGAGTGGGCATATGAACTCGCTCACTTTGAGATGATTAGCACAATGGTGCATCAGCTCACACGCAACATGACGGTTGAACAGCTTAAAGGAACGCCGTTTGAAGCATACTATGTTGACCATACGGCGGGAATCTGGCCGCAGGCTGCAGGTGGAATTCCTTTCAATGCATGCGAATTCCAGTCAAAAGGTGATGCAATTACAGATTTAACAGAAGACATGGCAGCGGAGCAGAAGGCACGTTCAACATATGAAAATCTTATAAGGCTTACAGATGACCCGGATGTGCTTGACCCATTGAGATTTTTGAGGGAGAGAGAAATAGTGCATTTTCAGAGATTTGGCGAAGCACTTTCAATGATTCAGGATAGTCTCAACTCAAAGAATTTCTATGCATTTAATCCTGAGTTTGACAAAGGCTGCAAATAATCAGATAATAGCAATAATACATGTCAATAATGATGTGGATTAATTGAAAGGAATTTGCATGCAGATGAAAGAGAAAATATTTACAATACCGGTTAACGATGCTTTTGACAGTGGATGTGAGTGCTCGGTATGTTATATGAAGCGTGAGCTTGAAAATGCAGCGGTTGAATATACGATGGGTCCCAGCTATATGGAGGATGATATAAGAGCAAAGACAGATGAGCTTGGATTTTGTGAAAAACATATCAAAGATGTATACAATTGTGAAAACAGGCTTGGTTTTGCACTTGTAATGAAAACTCATATGGATAGGGTTATAGCAGATATATCAAAAAAGGCACAGGAGCCTGTAAAAGGTAAAAAGCTGTTTTCAAAAGTGCAGCCTAATGGCATATCTGATTATACGAAAGAACTTAATACAAAATGTTTTGTATGTGAGAGGATAGAAGATACATTTAAAAGATATATAGATACAATAATTTATCTTTACAAACAGGATGAATCATTTAGGAAAAAATACAATGAGTGCCAAGGATTCTGTACGCAGCATTACGGAGTTCTCATAGAAGAGGCATCATCAAAAATGAGTGGTCAGATTCTTAATGATTTTGTTGAACAGACCAATAGGTTATATCTTGAAAACATGAAGCGTGTCCGTGATGATGTTGAATGGTTTATCAACAAATTTGACCATAAATATGCTGATGAACCTTGGAAAAATGCAAAAGATTCGCTTACAAGAGCAATGATAAAAACAGCTTCTGTTCTTCCTGAAGAAGAAAAGAAGAAAAAGTAAATTAAAACCCACGGAGCACTGAACTGATGGTGTTTCGTGGGCTTTTATTAAATGATTTAATAAATACAGAACTGTTTTATTCTTTCTCTTTGTGGGTATTGATACTTATTGATACATATTCGCGTGGGGTATCATTAGTCAGAGATTCAAAGTCTATAGTATCAATGTCATCATTTTCATTATCAGCCGTGATTTCATCGGCGGTTTTATCAGTATTTTTATTTTTTCTATATTTAGTGAAGCAAGCAGCCAATGTGGCGGCAACAGCTCCGACAGCACCCGCGGCAGCAGTCAAAGCAATAATTTTCTTAGAATTCTTAGCCATATAATCCTCCTTGTTTTGCGAAGCAAAATGCGACTGCCCTTGCAGGAGCAGAGGAT
>OGHC01000584.1_pt1 | contig 24021 bp, 15 predicted proteins | sample 1571381 | NCBI WGS metagenome assembly OGHC01 (sample SAMEA2581945, study PRJEB24529) | metagenome | biome: Human gut stool | place: China | collected 2011 | reverse complement strand
TCCGGCAGACGTTCCGGGTCTTGACACCCGGTTTTTGTCATCCTGAGCCTGACTCCGGCTCTCGCCGTTTCTCTTTTTTCTTTTTTCTTCTTTCTTATCCTCTTTAATTCTCTCTTCTTTCCCTTTCCTCTTCTTTCTCCTTACCCCCTCTGCTCTCTCTTCTCTCCGTCCTCTTTCTTACTCTCTTTTTACTCCTCTTCCGTCTCCCTCTTCTCCTTCCTCTCTCCCTTTTCTCCTCTCCGTCTTCTTTCTCTCTTCCTTGTTCTCTTTACTTCCTCCTTTCCTTCTTTTTTCCCCTGAGATCCCTGAGCTCGCTCTCCACTCGCTCGCGGGATGACAGATTGGGAGTGCTGCGCTTACCGGCGGGATGACGGCTGGAGAGAAAGAGAATAACGGCAGACATTTAAGCAAAAGATCCGGGATCCGCGGGGAGGAAAGCTTTAGCCTTCAAACCTTCCTCCCCGCCCCGTATCAGAGGGCCCCGCCCTAAAGGGGATTGTGCCGCCGGATCATATCGCATCTCCGGTGCGGGCGGGGGTTGAATTTACCTCTTTCCGGTTTGAGCTCCGTCACAATCGTCATGACCGTTGCATATTTCTTGTTTGGTATTTCCGTACCCGTCTATTTTCCAGCGGCTTCCTAAAGTATCGTGGGACTTTTTACAGCGCCAAAAACTGCAGGATGTTCTGTTGGCAAAGAAATATCGAGATGCCGATTTAATGGTACCGTCTGTCCATTTGATGTCCTTGTCACCATCATTTTTGTGCTTTCTTTCAGCATATCTTATTCCGTAATATGTTGCCTTTTGGGTTATTATATTGCTTCCTTTGTAAGAAGACAAAGTTCTTTCTTTACTGGAATCCGGGTAACCTATGGCGGATTTGGAATAGATTTTCAGACTCGTGCTTCTTGGTCCGTCTGCCTGATAAACATACAGATTACTGTTGTTTAACGTAACGAACGTTTTGCTGTATGTGTCACTGTTAGAGCCTACCGTAAATTCCGTTGTCGGATAGATGTTGGCATTTTGGAATTCTGCCAGACCTTTGACGGTAATGGCACAGGCTTCGATTTTGGCCTTGCTGGAAGAAGATTTTCCTTGTATTGAAACGATCTTGTCCCGTTTGTTAGTAATTTCAATTCCGAAAGCCCCGGTCGAGCAGACAGGATAAATTTTGAAATTATAACCTTTTGAAGTAAAGTTTCCGTCAATTTCAAACGAAGACATTCCTTCAAGATAAAGATTGTCATAGTTAGGAAATGCGGAATCGCTGTTGAGTGAAACGGTTGCGTTGCTTTCCACTCTCCAAATGCTGTCCCCTTCAAGGCTGCAATTGGTGCAGGTTAACTTTCCTCCTATAAATTCCGCGCCGGATCTGATGCCTATACTGGTAAAATCATAGACACCGTCGGGAGAATCGTCGGCACCGGCAAAGTCAAGGAAGGGAGTTTCCGTACACTGCTGTTTAACCAGTTTGGTCAGAGTATCGCTGCCGGTAATTGTTTGCGCATAAGCGGTGCCGGAAATGACTTTTTTGTTGTTAAAATGTGACCATTGTATTTCTTTTTCACCATTAAATCCATATCCGCCGATATCTGCGCCGACAATCAGATTTTTTGCTCCGGATATGTTGTCGCCGGTATAAAGAGCATAACTGCTGATTCCCCTATCGTTAATATAATCGACCAGGATCTCGTCACATTCCTTTGGCACGCATTTGCCGCCGTCGATTTTATACCCCAGTTTGCACGAGGTTGCCTTGTAACGCGAACCGCGGGTGCAGCCCTCCAGACTTTCGCAGCTGGCGTATGTTTCCACCTCTTCGTTGTTCATGTCTTCATACGGATAGGTATTGATGTTGCAGTCGCAGCATTTCGGCGCTTTGACTACGTCACCCTGCGTACACAGCGGATCAGTTATATAAGTCCCGTATTCGCAGTCGCTGGAGATCACCTTGAACTTGTCACCGCAAATACAGGCCGCGTAATAAGTGTTGCCGTTGCTGTCCGTACACGAATTGCCGGTCGTGGTCGAACCGTTGTTAAGGCACTCTTCTTCGGTCTTGGGATAAATGCCGCGGTCACACAGACATTCGGTGAAATAGGCATTAACCGACGTCTGTCCGTTGGCAAAACCGGTGTAAACGCACGACGCCCCGGAGGCGATGCTGTTGTTGTAGTTCTGACCGGTCACCGTATTTTGGCAGATCGTCGCGCTCTGCTGTTTGTACGGATACTTGTCCGAGTCGCAGCGACATTTGAAACGGTTGCCGCACTTGCCGTCCGCCACCAGCGGATAAACGCAGGCATCATAGCTGTATTCCCGTCCGCAGCACATCACGTAATTGCTGTTGTACGGGCAATAGGCGACAATGTATTTCGTCATGTCCGCCTGACACAGGCTTTTTTCCGTATAGCCTTCCTGTTTGCACAGGCTGCCATCGGCATCCGGGTTGTCGTAATCCTCAAAACTGCCGCCGCCGGTACAGTTTTCCTCGCCGACGAAACAGACCTTGGCCGAAGCCGGCGCCGCACACAACAGGCACAGGCACGCGGACAAAAGCCCCAATCCCATGGTTTTATACAATATTTTCATGACCTTTCCCCTTTATCCATATATTTCGTTCAGGTGATGTAAAATATTGTACGATAGATAGTTATATTATTTTTCCCCGCTTTCCCTTGATTTTTCGTCTTGATTTTTGCCGCATTTTAACGTACCTTTTTTTGTTGCAAAACAAAAGGATAAATTATAACGAAAAATCAATCCGTTATAAATAAATAGGATAAATTGGGACAGGAAGGGATAAAAACTTATATCTTTTCAAAATTAATCCGCGGGTCAACCAGCGAATAGGTGATGTCGCTGATCAGTTTTAAGATGAGACCGAGCAGGGCAAAAATATATAATGTGCCGAAAACGACCGGATAGTCGCGGGTCATGATCGCTTCGTAACCGAGCAGACCGATTCCGTTTAAGGAAAAGATGACTTCAATCAAAAGCGAGCCGGTAAACAGCATTTTGATCAGCAGAGCGGGAAAACCGGCAATCACGATCAGCATGGCGTTGCGGAAAACATGGCCGTAAAGAATCCGGTTTTGGCTCAGCCCTTTGGCTCTGGCCGTCAGCACGTAAGGTTTGTTCAGTTCTTCGAGAAAAGAGTTTTTGGTCAGCATGGTCAGACTGGCAAAACCGCCGATTACCATGGCCGTTACCGGCAGGGCGATATGATGGAAATAGTCAAGCACTTTTCTGCCGGCACTGAGTTCGTTCCAGTTGTCGGAAGTCAGTCCTCGTAGCGGAAACCATTGAAAATAGGTGCCGCCGGCAAAAAAGACGATGAGAAAAACGGCAAACAGGAAAACCGGCACCGCCGAGCCGAGCACCACCACAAACGACGTCCATGTGTCGAATTCCGAGCCGTCTTTAACCGCTTTTTTAATGCCGAGCGGGATGGCAATCAGATAAATGATGAGGGTCGACCACAAGCCGAGCGAAACAGAAACCGGCATCCTTTCGGCAATCAGTTCCAGTACGCTTTTGTCCTGATAATAGCTGCGACCGAAGTCGAAACGGACATAGTCTTTGATCATTTTCCACAGACGTTCGTGAACTGGCTTGTCAAAACCGAACTGCTTTTCCAGTTCCTTCACCAGTTCTTCGGGCACGCCTCCGGCGCCGCGGTAAGCGCTTTCGCCGCCGCTCATCCGCATTTCGGCGCCGGAAGTGATCTGCGCGGTGGCGTCGACGTTCATCCCCCGGTATTTGGCCAGCGTATGTTCGACCGGGCCGCCGGGCGCCAGCTGAATAATCGCGAAATTGACCAGCAGAATGCCGAGAAGCGTCAGCGGGATGAGGAGCAGCCGTTTGATGATGTAATTGCGCATTATTCGTTTTCCTTTATCCACCAGGTATAGGGCTGAAAACCGACTTTCAGGCTTGTTTCCGGATGGGCGAACCGATTGTGATAGGCGACCTGTTTGTGCGGCGCGTACCATTGCATGATCATGTAATGTTCGTTGAGCAGCACCCGGTCGAGCGCGCGGATATAAGCCTGATAATCCTCTTTGCTCTGGGCGGCGACCATCCCGTCGAGCAGTTCGTCGACCACCGGATTTTTGATGCCGATCAGGTTAAAGCTGCCGCTGACCCCGGCGCTGGCGCTGCCCCAGAACTCTTTCTGTTCGTTGCCAGGCAGCCGGCTGATGGGGAAGGTGACGATGGCGATGTCGAAGTCAAAATTGTCAAGCCGGTTTTTGAAAACGTTGACTTCCAGGTTGCGAAAAGTGGCTTTGATGCCGATTTTTTCCAGATTTTTCAAAAACGGCAGCATCACCCGGGTGAACGAACTGCCGTTGGCCGAGTTGCTCAAGATTTCAAAACTCAGCGGCCGGCCGGTTTTAAGGTCGGTCATTTTGCCGTCGACAAAGTCGTACCCGGCTTCCTTCAACAGCGCGACCGCCTGCCGCAGGTTTTCCCTGGCCGACAGATAATCGGTGTAAACGGGGTTGGCCGGCGGAACGGTAAAAACACTTTCCGGCAGACGGCCGCGGTATGGTTCAAGGATTTCCAGTTCGCGTCCCTGCGGCAGTCCGGTCGCTTCCATGCCGCTGTTGGTAAAATAACTGTTTAAGCGTTCGTACTGGTTGTAGAACAGGTTTTTCTTTGCCCATTCAAAGTTAAAGGCCAGTCCGACCGCTTTCCTGACCCGGCGGTCGGCAAACTGCGGCCGGCGGAGATTGAAGGCGAAGTTTTGCAGCCGCGCGGTTTCGCTGTGGGGAATTTCTTCCTTGACGATTTCTCCGTTTCTGACTTTGTCGTTGTCGTATCCGGTTGCCCAGATTTTGGCAATGTATTCCTCGCGGATGTCAATGTTGCCGGAAAACAGCGCCTGCAGGGTAACCGTCGTGTCCTGATAATAGTCGTAGCGGATTTCGTCAAAGTTGAAAAATCCTTTGCGTGCCGGCAGGTCTTTCGCCCAATAGTCCGGGTTGCGCTTGAAAACGAGATATTTGTTGGTCTGAAAATCCGCCAGCACGTAAGGGCCGCTGCCGAGCAGCGCTTTCAGGTAAGGCTTGGCAAAGTCTTTGCCTTCCCAGTCTTTGGCGGAATAAATCAGCATCTGCGACAGAATCAGCGGCAGTTCCTTGTTGCTGCTGCCCTTCTTAAAATAAAAGCGTACGTGGCGGGGGTTCAGCTTTTCCGCCCTTTCCACGTCGGCATAATAAATTTTGTAGAGCGGCGAGCCTTTTTCCACCAGGCTGCGGTAGCTGAAAATAACATCGTCGGCGGTAATTTCCGATCCGTCGGCAAAACGGGCGCGTTCGTCAAGGATAAAGCCGACGTATTCGTCAGTCAGCTCAAACTTTTTTGCAATCAGCGGGTAGGCGGTGGTGATGTCGTCGTCGGGAACCACCGCCAGCGAATCCATCGTCAGGGCGGCGACCTGCGTGGCGGCGATTCCCTTGAAAATGAAAGGATTGAAATTGTCAAAAGTGCCGTAGGCCGGCAGCACCACTCTTCCGCCTTTGCGGGCGTCGGGATCGGCATAGTCGAAATGCTGCCAGCCGCCGCCGTATTTGGGGCTGCCGTAAAGGGCGATGCTGTCGGATTCCGCCGCCAGGCCCCGGCCGGAAAAAAGCGCTAAGGCAACCAGCAGAAAAAACTTAACCGTTTTGTTTTTCGCCATTTTCGCTTTTTCCGTTTTCCTTTTCCCCGTCGTCGGAATTTTTCAGCTTTTCCAGCTCTTCCTGCAGTTTCATGATGGTTTCGTTGGTGCTGGCAAAAGCGAACTTGTTTCCTGCCGCGTCTTCTTTTTCGGCGTTTTCCTCCGCATTTTCGTTCATCATTTTATAAAGCCGCGAACCGGTGTTCGGCGCGTCGTCCGCCAGCTTGCCGAAACTGCGTTCGAGCGCCAGCGTCAGCGGGTCGATCTCGGTTTCCGGCTGCCGCGGCTGCTCTTTTGCCGGCTTGCGTTTGAACAGGTTGCTGAATTTGGGGAAGAACGGGGCTTTGTCGGTCGCTTTGCGGTCGTCTTCATCTTCGTCTTCTCCGCGGACGCCGGCGCCGGCAAACATGCGGCTGATTTCGTCTTCGATTTTGGCGGTTGCGGCGTCTTTGCCGGCGGCGGGCATTTCCGCTGCTGTTTTTTCTGCCGGAACAGACACCGGTTCCGGAGCGGTTTCCGTGTCGGTTTCCGCCGCGGCAAGGACGTTCGGTTTTTCTTCTTTGCCTGCCGTGCTTTCGCCGTTCGCTTCATTTTTTCCGGCTGCGGCGGCATGGTCCGGTTCGGCGGCCGGCTGCCGCTCTTCCCCGTCGTTGATTTCTTCGCCGAAAATTTCCGTCAGGCTCAGTTCTTCCAGCTCGGCCAGAGGATCTTCCTCATTGTCCGCGATTTCGTCGTCTGCCCGTTCCGCCGCCGGAGCGATTCTCATCTCCGCGTCGGCGAACAGTTCCGGTTCGTCCGCCGTTTTCGGCGCCGCCGGCTGGTTTTGCTGCAGGCGGTCGGCCAGCGGCGCCAGAATGGCAAACGCTTTGCCGAGCGCGCCAGTTTCGATGACGGGAAGGAATATCTTTTCCTGATCGTGCATTTTCAAAAGCTCAAGCAGCCGGGCATAGCGGGCGCAAAACTCGTTGACGGTGCCGCGCAGCAGGTTTTCCCTGACGGCGGCGCGATACAGGCGGTTTTCAAAGTCGACACTGCTGTTTTGCAGGCTGATCAATGCCTTGGCAAACCCCCATTTGTTGCCTTTCTCGGCCGTCGACCACAGCTTTGCCGCTTCGGAATCGCTGATGAAATTGTAACGCTGCAGCATGTCCGCCAAAAGGCCGTTCAGTTCGCTGACGAACAGTTCGGTCCGCTCAAGGACAAAATGATTCTGCCGGTTTTGCTGTCCCTGCCAGAGCATCCGCGCGACAATTTCAAAAAATTCCTGATTCTGTTTAAACTGGGCTTCGATGTTTTTGAACTGTTTTTGCAGGTTTTTCTCGTGACGGAAACGGTAAAAGCCGTTCCAGGTCATCCAGATGACAAACAGCGGCACCACCGCCAGCGCCGTATAAACCGCAAGGTCGGTCAGGCCGAGAGCCGCCGGCGAAACCCCGCCCAAACGCGAAAAAATGTAGGTTCCGATATACATAAGCCACGAAATGGTCAGAAACACGGCGGTAAAAAAGCTGAAAGTGAGCACGGCGTTTTTCTCCTTTGTTCAAACAAAATTTATTTTGCCATACTAATTGCATTCGTCCGACATTTCAATCAAATATTTTGCCGTCGCCGGTGTTGCCGCCGCTATTCACAGTTTTTTAAAATAATAGTCGAAATTTAAGATAAAATGTGTTATCAAAGCACCAGTTGTAAAAATATCGGAAAGAGAAAACTGCTATGAGTGAAAACCAACCCGCCGTTTTGGATTTTGAAAAAAAGATCAACGAAATCGAAGAAAAGATCAAGATGCTGAACACCCTGGCCAAGGACAGCGATGTCGACATCGGCAAAGAGCTGAACCGCCTGCAGCTTAAACTCGAAAAGCAGATCAAGCAGTCTTACGCCAACCTCACGCCGTGGCAGCGGGTGCAGATCGCGCGCCATCCCGAACGCCCGCAGTGCCTTGACTACATCAAGGGGCTGATCGAGGACTTCGTACCGCTTTCGGGCGACCGTCTGTTTGCCGACGATGCCACCATGATCGGCGGCATCGGCCGCTTCAAGGGCATTTCCGTGGTCGTTCTCGGCCAGGAAAAGGGCCGCGACCTCGAAACCCGCGTCAAATACAATTTCGGCATGGCCAAACCGGAAGGTTACCGCAAGGCCCAGCGGCTGATGAGTCTGGCCGATAAGTTCAATCTGCCGGTCATCTGCTTCGTTGATACCGACGGTGCCTATCCGGGCATTGAATCGGAAGCCCGCGGCCAGGCGGAAGCGATTGCCTCTTCCATTCAGAAATGCCTGCAGATCAAAGTGCCGCTGATTTCGGTAGTGATCGGCATGGGCGGTTCCGGCGGCGCGATCGCGATTGCCGCGGCCAACCGCGTGCTGATGCTGGAAAACTCCATTTATTCGGTCATTTCGCCGGAAGGCTGCGCCTCGATTCTCTGGCGTTCGGGCGACAAGGCCCGCGACGCCGCGGAAGCGCTTAAGCTGACGGCGCAGGATCTGAAAGCCTTGAACGTTATTGACGAGATTATTCCCGAACCGGAAGGCGGCGCCCACCGTGACACCGTGGCAACGGTGGAAAAGGTCGGCGACTGCATTTACAAACATTTGCAGGAACTGCTGCCGCTTTCTCGCGACAACCTGAAAAAGCAGCGCAACGAAAAGTTCCTCGAAATGGGACGCAACCTCAACATTGAGGCATAAAATCCGGCAATGACTTTATCTCCGGCAGAAATCGGTCTGACCGCGGCGGTGGTGCTTCTGCTTTTTGCGCTGGCCGCGGTTTTGTTGCTGAAAACCAGAAACGGCAGCGCGAACGAAGCGGTTTTGCGCGCGCAGTCGGAACTTTCCGGCCGGCTGGCCCAGTTTTCCGAACATTATGCGCTGGAGCAGGACAAGCTTGCGCGGCTGCTGGCCGAGCAAAAGCTTTCCGTTTTGCAGATGATTGACGAAAAGCTGCTGCTGATTACCCGCAAAGTGGGCGAAGGTTTGCAGATGTCTGCCGGCAAAACCGACGAAACCCTCGGCGCCCTGCGCGAACGGCTGGCCAAAATCGATGCCGCGCAGGAAAAAATCTCTTCGCTTTCCGAACAGGTGGTTTCCCTGCAGGAAATTCTTGCCAACAAACAGGCGCGCGGCGCTTTCGGGGAAATTCAGCTGAACGATCTGGTCAGCTCGATTCTGCCGCCGTCGGCCTACTCTTTTCAGACGGTGCTCGGCAATCAGAAACGGGCCGACTGTCTTCTCCGCCTGCCCAACCCGCCGGGCGCGATCGTCGTCGATTCCAAGTTCCCGCTTGAAAGCTACCAGGCGCTCAGACAGGCGAAAAGCGAACGGGAAAAGCTCGAAGCCGAAAGGTTTTTTAAGGCTTCCGTCGTCAAACACATTAAAGATATTGCGGAAAAATACATTATTCCCGGGGAAACGGCGGAATCGGCTCTGATGTTTCTGCCTTCCGAAGCCGTTTACGCCGAGCTGCACGCCAATTTTGCCGACGTGGTGGCCTGTTCTTACCGCGCCAGGGTCTGGATCGTGTCGCCGACCACCCTGATGGCCACCTTAAACACCGTGCGCGCGGTGTTAAAAGACGTCCGCATGCGCGAAGAGGCCGGCGTCATCCGGCGGGAGGTAGGACTCCTGACCGAAGACGTCTGCCGTCTGAACGAACGCGTGGACAGTCTGTTCCGGCATTTTGAACAGGCGGGAAAAGATATTAATGACATTAAGGTTTCTTCTGCTAAAATCGGCCGCCGGATCGAACGGATCGAGGACGCCGGCAGCGGCGAAGGGGAAAATTCTGCCCCGGCCGAGCCGCCGGCCGTCCGGGCAAGCGCATAAATTTTGCTTTTATGCAACAAGATGTATTGATTTATAAAATAAAAACAGGTAACTTACGACTTAAACAACAATGAGGTATTAAAGTGACTAAATCTGAATTAATTGAAAAAATCGCAGCTAAAAACCCCAGCCTGACGGTAAAGGAAATCGACCGGATCGTAACCGTCATTCTGGACAGCATCATCAATGCGCTTTCTTCCGGCGAGCGCGTGGAATTTCGCGGTTTCGGCGCTTTTTCGATTCGCACCCGTTCGCCGCGGATGGCCAAAAACCCCCGCACCGGCGAAAAACTGAGCGTCGATGCCCGCAACATTCCGCATTTTAAGGCCGGCAAACAATTGTACGAACTGTTGAACAAGGCGAAATAAAATCAGTCTTGGCATATTTTTGGGAAAGGCAGGGCTATGAGTTTTGTAAAAATGATAATCGGATTGCCGCTGATCGTGATCATTGCGGTGTTTGCTTTTGTTAACAACGACATGGCGGTTTTCAGCCTGTGGCCGTTCAACATGGAGATTACCGTTTCCTTAAGCGTTGCCGTTATTTTCTTCATTGTTTTCGGCTATATTGTCGGCAAGCTCGATTCCTGGCTTTCATACGCGCCGCTGCGCCGGGCGCTGCGCGTTCAGCAGCGTCAGAACAAAAAACTGAGCCGCGAACAGCAGGAACTGGCCGGCAAGGTGGAAAGCCTGAAAGGCGACCTGGAAAACGCCAAAAGCAAAGCGGAAGTTTCTTTTCCCTTTGACAAAAAAGAGCCGGCCAAAACCGGACTGAAGGAAAAAATATCGAACTTATTTAAACGCAAACAGGAGAAATCGGACGATTTCTGGTGTTTGTAACTGCAATAAAGGATTGAAACATGAACTGGCTGTCTGACTTTGTCCGCCCGAAAATCAAGAAAACCACGCCGAAGGAAATTGCCGACGATCTGTGGCTGAAATGTCCCGGCTGCGGCGAACTGCTGTTTTCTAAAGAACTGAAAAAGACCTGGTACGTCTGTCCCAAATGCGGACATCATCTGCGCCTTTATCTCGACAAAAGGCTGAAGCTGCTGTTCGACGGCGCCCATACCGAGCTTGAGCTGCCGGAAACCAAGGAAGACCCGCTGAAATTCAGGGATTCCAAAAAATATACCGACCGGCTGAAGGCTTATCGCAAGGCAACCGGCAACCAGGACGCGATCAAGGTGGCGACCGGCACCATCGGCGGCATCAAATGCGTGGTGGCGGCGCTCGATTTCGCCTTTATGGGCGGTTCGATGGGGATGGCGGTCGGCGAAGGCATCGTCAAAGCGGCGGAATATGCCGTCAAACACAGGATTCCGCTGATTACCGTCGCCAACTCCGGCGGCGCCCGCATGCAGGAAGGCATTCTGTCGCTGATGCAGATGGCGCGCACCACTTCCGCCGTTAATATGGTCAAGGAAAACGGACTGCCGTTTATTTCCGTCATGACCGATCCCACCACCGGCGGCGTTTCCGCTTCGTTTGCCATGCTCGGCGACATTCACATTGCCGAAAAAGGCTGCCTGATCGGCTTTGCCGGCCCCCGCGTGATCGAACAGACGATTCGCGAAAAACTGCCGGAAGGCTTCCAGCGGGCGGAATATCTGCGCGAACACGGCATGGTCGACATTGTCGTCACCCGTGCGGAAATGAAGCCGACGCTGGTCAAGGTCTTGAGCATTCTGACGCATCAGAAAATCGAATGCGCCATGGTGAAGAGCGAACCGGCCAAAAACAAGAAATAAACCGCTTGTTTCCTGCCGGCATTGTCTGCAACCGGCCGCCCGCGCGGCGGCCGAAACTTCTACAGGAGCAAGGTCATGCTTGAATTAAAACATCTTCCGGTATCCTCGTTTAACGAAAACATCGCCTATATTCACCGCGACTGTCCGGTTTACAAGATCGACAACATCAAAACCATGACCCGGATCGAAATCCACGGCGGCGCGGCGCCTGTTTACGCTTTTCTGCAGATTGTCGACAGCAGCAAAATCATCCGCCCCGACGAACTCGGGCTCAATACCGAAGCGTTCAGACAGATCGGCCTGCCGGAAGGTTCCCGGGTGTCGCTGACGCTGACGCCGCCGGCGCCGAGCCTGGCTTCCGTCCGCCGCAAAATTGCCGGCAACATTTTAAGCCCGAAAGAATATGAAGACATTGTCGCCGACATTTCGGCGCGGCGTTATTCCAACATGGATATTGCCTCTTTCCTGGTGGCGGCCGGCTCTTTCATAACGCCGAACGAGCTTCTTTCTCTGACCGAAGCCCTGCGCGGCGACCGCATCATCGACTGGGGCAGCGAGGAAATCGTGGCCGACCACCATTGCTTGGGTGAAATTCCCGGCAACAAGGCAGACCTGATTGTTACCGCGATCGTTGCCGCCTACGGCCTGCCGATGCCCAAAACCGTTTCCCGTTCCCTGAGCGGCTGTACCGGCGCCGCCGATACCATGGAGATTCTCGCCGGCACCGATTTGGACGTCCGCAGCCTGAAAAAACAGGTGCTGGAAAAACGCGGGGCAATCGTCAATCCGGAAGGACTGGACATCGCCGCCGCCGACAAGATCATTTCCGCGGTGGAGCAGCAAAACGGTCTGGCAACGCTTGAGCGCAGCATCGCTTCGGTTCTGGCTTCCAAAATGGCCGCCGGCATCACGCACCTGCTGATCGACATTCCGGTCGGTCCGCGCGCCCGCGTCCGCAGCACTCAGGAAGCCATGCGTCTGCGCAAGCTGATCGAATACGTGGGCGACATGATGGAAATCAACGTCGACGTGGTTATTACCGACGGTTCGGAGCCGATCGGCTTCGGTCTCGGCGCGGCGCTGGAGGCCAGAGACGTGATGAAGGTTTTGAAAAACAAGGAGGACGCGCCCGACGACCTGAAGGAAAAATCGCTCTTTCTGGCCGGCCGCATTCTGGAGTTTGATCCCAAGCTGCGGGGCGGACAGGGCTATGTGGTCGCCCGCGAACTGCTCAAATCGGGCAAGGCGCTTGATGCCATGGAACAGATTATCAAGTCGCAGGGCAAAGCGAAAGAGCAGGTCCGGCTCGGACATCTGACCCGCGACGTGGTGGCGGACGTTGACGGCACGGTCAAAAAAATCGACAACGCCTTCATGACCCGTCTTTGCGTTTTGTGCGGCGGCGGGCAGTATCCGGGGGCCGGTGTCGACTTATTTAAAAAGACCGGCGATCAGGTTACCGCCGGCGATATTTTGTACCGGATTTATTCCTGCAATCAGAACGATTTCGCTTTTGCCGGCACGGTGCTGGAAAGCGGCAAGAGCGGATTTGAAATCGGCAAATAAAGAAAACCGTTCGGATCCATGCGGCGGCGGCTCAAAAAAAGCTGCCGCTTTTTTGTTACATGCCTTACGGAAAGCCCCGGGATTGATCGGAGTTGAATGCTTAGCGCCGGAACGGTGCCGTTCTGTGCCGACGGGCACGGTCAGAGTACAGGTTTCGCGACTGTTCCGGAATCTTTTGTCTGTCAGTGGAAAAACATGAGAAAACGGCGGTTTCCCGTCTTTGCAACCGGAAAAAGCCGCGGCGGCGACAAAAAAACAAAAAAAATATCTTAACCTATTGCTTATGAAATTCGAGCTTCCTATATAACAGTTTAGAAAGTTAAATTTACGAAGGAAAAGATTATGAGCAATAAAGTTATAGGTATTGACCTTGGTACGACAAACTCCTGCTTTGCGGTTATGGAAGGCGGAGAAGCCAAGGTGCTGGAAAACAGCGAGGGTGCCCGCACCACGCCTTCGATCGTTGCCTTTACCGACAACGAACGCCTGGTCGGCGCGGCGGCAAAACGTCAGGCCGTTACCAACCCGGAAAACACTCTGTTTGCCATCAAGCGTCTGATCGGCCGCCGTTACGATTCGCCGGAAGTCGAAAAGGACAAGAAACTGGTTCCGTTTAAAATCGTTCCCGGCGACAACGGCGACGCCTGGGTAGAAGTCAAGGGACAGAAATATGCGCCGTCGCAGATTTCGGCAATCGTTCTGCAAAAGATTAAGGAATATGCCGAAAGCTATCTGGGCGAAAAAATCGACAAGGCGGTCATTACCGTTCCGGCCTATTTCAACGATTCTCAGCGTCAGGCGACCAAAGACGCCGGCAAAATCGCGGGGCTTGACGTTCTGCGTATCATCAACGAGCCGACCGCGGCCGCTCTGGCTTACGGCCTGGACAAGAACAAAAACGGCACCATCGCGGTTTATGACCTGGGCGGCGGCACGTTCGATATTTCCATTCTGGAAATCGGCGACGGCGTTTTTGAAGTAAAATCCACCAACGGCGACACTTTCCTCGGCGGCGAAGACTTTGACCAGCGCATCGTCAACTATCTGGCCGACGAGTTCAAAAAAGAAAGCGGCATTGATCTGAAAAACGACCGTCTGGCTTTGCAGCGTTTGAAAGAAGCGGCGGAAAAAGCCAAGATCGAATTGTCCTCGGCCACTCAGACCGACGTCAACCTGCCGTTTATCACTGCCGACGCCACCGGACCGAAACACCTCAACATCAAACTCACCCGCGCCAAACTGGAAGCGCTGGTCGACGACCTGATCGAACGCACGGTCGAACCCTGCCGCAAGGCCTTGGCCGACGCCGGGCTTAAAGCCAACGAAGTCAGCGAAGTCATTCTGGTCGGCGGTATGACCCGGATGCCGAAAGTTCAGGAAAAAGTAAAGGAAATCTTCGGCAAAGATCCGCACAAAGGCGTTAACCCGGATGAAGTGGTTGCCGTCGGCGCGGCCATTCAGGGCGGCGTGCTGATGGGCGACGTCAAAGACGTGCTGCTTTTGGACGTTACCCCGCTGTCGCTGGGCATTGAGACTCTGGGCGGCGTGTTCACCCGTCTGATCGACCGCAACACCACCATCCCGACCCGCAAGTCGCAGGTCTTTTCCACCGCCGAAGACGGACAGACCGCGGTTACCATCCGCGTCTTCCAGGGCGAACGCGAAATGGCCGCCGACAACAAGCTGCTGGGACAGTTTGACCTGGTCGGCATTCCGCCGGCGCCGCGCGGCATGCCGCAGATTGAAGTTACTTTCGACATTGACGCCAACGGTATTGTTAACGTTTCGGCCAAAGATAAGGCGACCAACAAGGAACAGGCGATTCGCATTCAGGCCAGCGGCGGTTTGAGCGACGCCGACATCGACAAGATGGTCAAAGACGCGGAAGCCAACGCCGAAGCCGACAAGAAGAAGAAAGAGGCGGTAGAAGCCAAGAACCAGGCGGAAAGCCTTGTTCATGCGACCGAAAAGACCCTGAAGGAAAACGCCGACAAAATTTCGGAAGCCGACAAGCAGGCGATCGAAACCGAAATCAAGGCGTTGAAGACCGCGCTTGAAGCCGATGACCTGTCAGTCATCAAGGAAAAGAGCGAAAGCCTGATGCAGGCGTCGTTGAAACTCGGCGAAGCAATGTATAAGAATGCCGGCGCGGCGGGACAGACCGCAGGTGCCGCCGGTGCCGATGCCGGCGCTTCCGAAGCGCCGAAAGACGAAAAAGTCGTTGACGCCGATTTTGAGGAAGTTAAGTAATAACTGACTTCTTTATACCAAATACGACCCGGTAAATGTTCGTTAAACGAATGTCTGCCGGGTCGTTTTTTTTGTGGTTTGAATATTGGCCGATAAGGTTGAGTGAAAAATGTCGGCCGGGCGGTCGCGCCGTTTCGGGCCGGAGCATACGAAACCGGCCGCTTCTGCAACGGTTGCCGGGCATTCGGGCGGAATCTGTTTTTTTTGCGCCGTCTGTATTTTTGTTCCCGTTTTTCCGTTGATTTTAGGGTGTAAATTATCCTTTTTGCCTGTCACAAAAAAAGGTACCTTTTTTTGTTACCAACGAAAAATAAGATTTTTAAGGGGGGAAAACATATTGATTTTTGCGGCAAAAAAAGGTACGTTAAAATGCGGCAGAAATCAAGACGAAAAATCAAGGGAAAGCGGAGAAAAACTTTGTATCTAAATAACGTACAATACTTTTCACCATTAGAACATGACCGAAGGGTGATTGTTTTTCTCTGTATTTTTTGTTTTTAACTTATTTTAAAAGAGGTTTTTATGTCTTCCAGAAAACTTTTTTACATGACGACGGTTTGCACGTTTTTGCTGTCGTTTAACCATGCGACGGCGGAAACGATCGTTTGTCCGGGTGGCAACTGCAACAATAATACTGTCAGCTCCTTGGGCGGTGACGCCTCCCAAATGGATGTCAACGAGGGGGGAACAGCCAACGGCAATGAAGTGAGCAACGGCGGCGTGATGAACGTCAATAAAGGCGGAGTTGCCAACGGCACTTCCGTCAGAACGGATTTTTGGACCGGCGGTACGGTCAATGTCAATGACGGTGGAACCCTGAATGATACGAATATTAGCGCGGGAACAATCAACGCCAGTGCCGGTTCGACCGTTTCCGGGACTAATATGGACGGCGGTGAGCTAAATGCGGCCGCCGGCAGCAATGTGAGCAAGACACAAGTTAACAGCGACGGCATCATGAATGTGGAAGCGGGAGCAACGGTTAATACCGTAGCAATTAATGACGGCACGTTGAATTTAAAAGACGGTGCGACAGTCAGCAATGTCGCCTCTGGAGGACATATCTCTGCCGGAAAAGATGTCGTTATTGATGGCTTGTTTATGAGTGAGCGCGGGAGTTTTGACTTTTCGACCGATATGACGATTAAAAACGGTAAATATGAAAAAGACTATGGAGAAACACAAGAAAAGACTTTTTCGATTGAAAACAATAAGGCAGACGGCTTTATCATCAACGGCGGTTCTTCCTTTACCGTAACCGAAAACGGATCATTGTCAAACAGCGTCGTCAAAGGTCCCGATGACGGGTACGGTTCCGGCGGCAAGCTGATTTCGGTAGACAAAAACACGTCAATCGACAATGTAACGATAGAAGAAGGCGGCCGATTTGAAATTTCGACCGACACGACGGTAAGCAACAGTACCAACAACGGGCAAAACATTTCGATCAAGGATCATGTTGCCGACGGATTCGTTTTGGATAACGGCCAGTCCCTGATTGTGCGGGGCGACGGCACCGCCAACGGAACGGTGGTCAATCAGGGCAAGCTAACAGCGGAGTCGGGCGCAAAGCTGAACGATACGACGGTTAACGGCAGCCTGGACATCGTTGACGGCGTTACCGCCGACAATACCAATATCAACGCCGGCGGCAGCCTGAACGTTTCCGGCGGCAGCCTGAATAACACGACCGTTGCCGGAGAAGGAAAACTGACGGCCGACGGCGGTAAATTCGACGGCCTGACGATGGAAGAGGGCAGCCGTTTCGATCTGACCACGGATGTTGAGATTGCCGACGGCAAACAACAGTCCGCAGACGGCGAAAACGCTTTTTCGATTGCGGATAAAAAGGCGGAAGGTTTGCATGTAACCGACGGCAATAAATTTACCGTCAAAGGGGACGGCGCGGCCGAAAACACGTTGGTCGCTTCCGGCGGTTTGATTACGGTTGACGGCAGCGGCAAAGTAAATAATCTGACAATTGAAAACGGTGGCGGTTACAGCCTTTCCAGCACCAACACGGCAACCGGCGTGGTGGTCAAAGACAGTGAAGGAAACGAACATCGTTTTAATATTGCCGATAATAAAGCCGTCGATGCCTATTTGACCGCAAACGGCAGTCTGAGCGTTGACAGGGACGGTTTGGCGCAGAATACGACAATCGACGGCGGCACGTTGAGCGTCAATTCGGGCGCGGTTGACGGCACGCACCTGAAAAGCGGCTGGCTGGATTTGAACGACAGCCTGAAAGTGACCAATACGACGGTTGACGGCGGTTCGGTTACGTTTGAAAATTCCGCAGCTGACGGCATGGTTATCAACGGCGGCAGCGTCGATGTCCGCGACGGCGAGTCGTCGCTGGCAAACGGCATTGTCAACGGCGGTTCGCTGCGCGTCGGCGGAAGCACTTACGGCCTTATCGTCAACGGCGGTTCGGTCAGTATCGTCAGCGGCGGCATGGCTGACAACACGGTTGTCAACGGCGGCAGCCTTGACATGAAAGGAACCATGAAAAACACCGTGATCAAAGACGGCGGTTCCGTCACCGGCAGCAGCCTTGCCGTCGGCAACGTTGTTTTTGAAAATACGGTGGTGGAAAAGGGCGGTTCGCTTACCATGGGCAATATCGGCAAAAACAAAACCTTTGCCAGCGGCACGCTGGTGGAATCCGGCGGTTCGCTGACGGTGCGCTATAAAACCGAGCTGACGGATCTGACGGCCGAAAAGGATTCGATTCTGGACATCAACAAAGACGTGGTGATGAAGGGCGATATCCTGATCGACCGGCAGGCGGTAATGGGCGGCAGTTTTGATTACAATTCCATCTTTACTTCGGAAAATATTTCCTCGCTGACCGTCAGCAACGGTATCAACGACATTTTCAAAGATACGCTGATCAACAACGCCAAAGGCAAAAATCTGGTATTTAAAGACGGCAAATACGATATTACCGGCGGTGCGGCGGAAGAAGGCAGCAGCCTGGCAACCGTTTCCGGCTGGAACAATATCGGTATTGAAGGCAGCGAAAACCGGCAGGCGGCCGTATCGCTCTTCGGCGACCTGGCCTATGACGGCACTTTAAACATCGGCCGGTTCGGCACCCTTGATTTTGCGCAAAACAACCTGAAGCTTTCCGGCGACGTGGAAAACGAAGGTGTTTTGTCACTGACAAACGGTAAGGAAAGCGGCCGCCGGGCAACCGTTGCCGGCGATTATACGGCAAAAAGCGGTGCGCTTCTCCATGTCAACGTCGATTCTGAAAAAGAAGTTTCCGATGTGTTGAAAATTGACGGCGACGTCAAAGGCAGCACCGGTGTAGTGGCGCATGTCGTTTCCGAAGATGTTAAGCCGGAAAACAAAATCCTGTTTGTCGAAGCGCCGAACGACGATGCCTCGACCGCAGCCGATTTTTCGATTTACCGGGTATACGGCAGCGCTTACAACTGGGGTACCGTTCACGAAAACAACAACTGGTACCTGAACGGCAATTCCGATGAAGTGACCGGCGAAGTCGTTGCCTATGCCGGCCTGCCTTCCGCAGCGTTTGAACAGACCAGAAACGTGGTCGGCAACGTTTTCGCCAAAGCGGCAAACGATAAGGACAACTGCGGAAACTGCGGTCTGTACGATCACGCCTGGGACGGCAAAAAGCTTTCCAACCTGTGGGTGGTACCGGGTTATCATTCGGCCAAAGTCGATTCTCCGTTTGAGTTCGACGCTGATATTTACGGACTGGAGGCCGGTTATGACGTGCAGCTTAATCCGTATCACAAGCTCGGTTTGTTCGTTTCCTACCGTCAGGGCGAATACGACTTCTCCGGCAAAGGCGACGACTATTACGCCAGGACCGGCGGCAGCATCGATATTGACAGTTATCTGGCCGGTTTGTACCATCGCTACGACACGCAGATCAAAGGCCGCAGCGCATGGCTGATGTCCTCGCTTTACGGCGGCTGGCAGAAAGCCGATCTGAAATCCGACGACGGCGTTAAAGCCGATACCGACGGCCTGGAATACGGTGCCGCTTTGGAAGCCGGCGTCGTCTTTATGCCGGCAACCGACGTTATGGTTGAACCGACGGTCGGCGTGCGTTATGTCCATATTGATTTTGATACCGTTCGCGACGGTCTGGGCAAAACCGCCCGTTATGACGACGTTTCGGAAACCGAACTGGAATTCGGCGTTAAGGCGGAAAAAACGTTTGAGTACGGCGACGGTTACGCCAAACTGTTCGTCAAACCGAGCGTGGTTCAGACGTTCGGCGACGGTGACGTGCGGATAACCAGTCTCGGCAGCGTCAGCGGACTGGAGGACATGACGCTGGGACGGGTGATCGTCGGCGGCAGCATGGACTTCACAAAACAGCTGAACGGTTTTGCCGACGTCGGCTATACCTTCGGCGGCGACTACCGGGATCTGAATTTCAACCTCGGTGTCAACTACGCGTTCTGATTGCCGTTTCTCCCGCAAAATCGGAAAACCCCGTTTGCAGAAAACGGGGTTTTCTTTGTCCGTCGGAAATGTTTTTCCTTTCCTGAGGGGAAAATGTCGTTTCCACCGCAAAACGTTCCGTTTTTTTCCGGCGCAAAATCCTTTTTTCGACTTGACGGAAGGGGTGTCAAAAGAGCCTTTCGACGCTTTCCGAAAACGTTGTTTTCGCGCCGCCGGCAAAATGTTGTCAAGGAAAAACCGAATTGATAACATATTGTTTATACAACAAAAATTGTTGAAAAACAGCAATTTTTGATTGTTTTTTTATAAAAATGAAATATATCTTGCAAATCTGAAATAAAAAAAACCGGAGAAGTGATTGACACTCGTTGTTGACAATGAAGAATGCAAAAGGGGGATATTTTTTGATTTTAAGATAAATTTAAATGCAGTGGTATTAATTTTTAACCGGGGTGAAAAACATGACAGACTATTCGAACATGACTCAAAACGATTATTGGCATGACTTTAACGTAAAAGCTGTCGGAAGAGAACGGGCAAGAAACAATCCAAATCTTTCGGCCGCGGCTGCCTGTTCCGATTATAGACGGAAAAGCAGAGCGCTGCCTGAAAAATACCGGTAAGGGCAATAGTGATGAAGTTTTTGTTTTACGGCCCGGCAATTTTTATCTCGTTCCTGTTTTTGTTCTTTTTGTTTGATCATAAAGGCACTTGTCTGGAAAACGGCGGGGTATGGGACGAAAAGGCAAAACGCTGCCGCTACGATTGTCTGTTGTGGACGCATAAAACGGGTTGTGTCCGGTTGGATGATGCTGTTTTGGCCGCATTGGACCGGTGCGGACATGATGCAAAATGCCATGATCATGTTTTGGAAAAGGTGCTTCCGGGACTTTGCCTGAAATATAAAGGAAAATACGATTCCGAAAGTAACAGCTGCAATTTTGAAGAAACTGCGGATTAAAATTTTTGCAAAACAGTAAAGAAAATATGTATCAAGATCAACGGAACATATTTTCGGATATCATTAATGACGGAAAAAACATGTATCAGGAATATTTTCAGCCCCGCAACGCCGGTAATCGTTATCGGAAAGATTGTATTATTCCTGATATTATTTATAACATGATATCTTCTCGGGATATTCTGAAACAGCCGGATCAATACAAAGATAATCTTGATCATTGGGATGAAATGGTTGATAAACCATATATGTCAAGACTTCCGCCGGCGGGAAAATATATAAACGCATATAAAAAAAGAAAAACAATGCACGTATAGGAGCCTGCGCCATAAATGCTTTGGATGAGGCCGGCTCTTCCGATGAGGCGCCGGATTTTGACCGGGTGTCCGAAGGAATGGAGATATATTACTATCTCTTTTACGGCGCGTTTATATTGTCGTCCTTTCTGGCCATGTATAAAATGCTTCGGTACCGGAAGGAAACTCCGGAGAAATAAGCGTTCCCGAAAATGAGGGCGGATCTTATGACGGATCTGCCCGTTTTTTGCTTTTCCGGGCAAAAGCGGCGGAAATTTGTACTTAAAACTTGCCAAAACGCGGACTTTGCGCTATTTTAGCCCTGATTTTTTTGACAGGATAAGGGAAAAATGACGGATTTATTTGACGGCGGCGCCGCGGCCGAAAGCAACTATTCGGCGCAGGATATTCAGGTTTTGGAGGGACTGGAGGCCGTCCGGGCGCGTCCCGGCATGTATATCGGCGGCACCGACGAACAATCGCTGCATCATCTGGTGGCGGAGATTCTTGACAACTCAATGGACGAAGCGGTGGCCGGTTTTGCCAACCGGATCGAATTGTCGTTGAACGCCGACTATTCGGTAACCGTGACCGACAACGGCCGCGGCATTCCCGTCGATTCCCATCCGAAATATCCCGACAAGTCCGCTTTGGAAGTGATCATGACCATGCTGCACTCCGGCGGCAAGTTCGGCGGCAACGCCTACAAGGTTTCGGGCGGTCTGCACGGGGTCGGCTCTTCCGTCGTCAACGCCCTTTCCGAAAGCCTGACGATCGAAGTTGCCCGCGACCGCAAACTCTATCGCCAGCACTATGCCAAGGGACGCCCGCTCGACAAGCTGGAAATGGTCGGCAATGCGCCCAACCGCCGCGGCACCAGCATCACTTTCCGTCCCGATCCGGAGATTTTCGGCGCCAACTGCTGCTTTTCGCCCAACAAGCTGTACAGAATGGCGCGTTCAAAGGCCTTTTTGTTCAAGGGAATTCATATTTTGTGGAAATGCGCGCCGGAACTTTTGTGCGAAGGCGACGTTACGCCGGCGGAAGCCGAACTGCATTTCCCCAACGGCCTGCGCGATTTTCTCAACTATCAGATCGGCAGCCGCACCACCGTCAACCGCATGCCGTTTGCCGGCGAGTCGCTTTTGGCGGGCGACGAAGGCAAAGTCGAATGGGCGGTTACCTGGCCGGAAGATGAAAACGGCTTTTGCCACTCTTACTGCAATACCGTCATCACCCCGCAGGGCGGCACCCACGAACTGGGCTTCAAATCGGCTCTTTTGCGCGGATTGAAAGAATACGCGGAAATGGCCAACGTCAAAAAAGCGGCGGCGGTTACCGGCGAAGATTTCTTAAGCGATGCCTGCATTATGCTTTCCGTTTTTATCCGCGATCCGGAATTTCAGGGGCAGACCAAAGACAGGCTGACGTCAAGCAAGGCGGTGCGGCTGGTCGAACAGGCGGTCAAGGATTCTTTCGACCACTGGCTTTCCTCCGATTCCGAAAACGCCGCGGCGCTGATGGAATACGTGATTGCGCGTTCGGAGTTCCGCCGCCGGAAAAAGGAAGAGAAAATCCAAAACCGCAAAAGCCCGACCAAACGGTTGCGCCTGCCGGGCAAACTGGCCGACTGTTCGAAAGCGGCGGCCGAAGATACCGAAATTTTTATCGTCGAGGGCGATTCGGCGGGCGGTTCCGCCAAACAGGGACGCGACCGCATGACGCAGGCGATTCTGCCGCTGCGGGGCAAAATCCTGAATGTGGCTTCCGCTTCGCTTGACAAGATTACCCAGAACCAGGAAATCAAGGACATGATCGAGGCGCTGGGCTGCGGTATCAAGGACGGTTACAAAGAAGAAAACCTTCGCTACGAAAAAATCATCATTATGACCGATGCTGACGTCGACGGGGCCCATATTACTTCGCTGTTGATGACTTTCTTCTATCAGCAGATGCCGAAGCTGATCGAAAACGGACATTTGTTTATCGCCACCCCGCCGCTGTATAAAATTTCCGCTGCCGGCAAGAATTTTTACGCCCTGGACGACGACGACAAGGACCGGATTCTGAAAAAGGAAGTCAAAGGCAGTCAGAAGGCGGAAATCAGCCGCTTTAAAGGGCTGGGCGAAATGAGCGCGCAGCAGCTCAAGGAAACGACCATGGACAAGTCCAAACGAACGCTTTTGAAGGTTCTGATTCCCTCGGCCAATACCGAAGAGGGCAAGGAAGAGGCCTTTGAAACCCGGCGGATGGTCGAACGCCTGATGGGCAAAAATCCGGAATCGCGCTTCAAGTTCATCATTGAACGCGCCAAATTCGTTGATGATCTGGACATTTAAATGATTCGTCCTTACCGCGAAGAAGACGCTGTCGTTTTGACGGAAATCTGGCTGGCAGCCAGCCTTCGCGCGCATGGCTTTGTCAATGACGCTTTCTGGCGCTCCAGGGCAGCCGAAGTCCGAGAAGTCTGGCTGCCGGCGGCCAAAACTCTGGTATGGGAGGAAAACGGCCGGCCGGCTGCCTTTGTCAGCATTATTGATAATGAATATATCGGAGCGCTGTTTGTCGAGCTGTCGCGGCAGGGACGGGGGATCGGTTCCGGGCTTTTGTCTTTCGTGCAAAACGGGCGGAAGAGTTTAAAACTGCGCGTTTATGCCAAAAACAAACGCGCGGCGGCGTTTTATGTCCGGCACGGATTCCGTGAAGAGCAAAAGGGAATCGATGAAAATACCGGGGAAGAAGAACTGCTGATGACATGGCGGAATCCCAAAGCAGCGCCCGGTCGGAAAAAATAATGGAATACAAGGCGGAAAAACGTTGTTTCTTTTTCCCGGCGGAGAACGAAAAAAAAGACTTGACATTTTGAAATTATTTGGGTAGTTATGTAATCACTTTCAAAGATGGCGTATTTTTGAAGGTACTTGAATGGGGTTATAGCTCAGCTGGGAGAGCGCTTGAATGGCATTCAAGAGGTCAGCGGTTCGATCCCGCTTAGCTCCACCAATTTCATAAGCCGGTTGCAGAACCGGCTTTTTTGTTTTTGTATGAAAATGCGGCGTGTTATGCCGGAGTTTGGGCGAAAATCAAAATTTTGAAAACTGTCGGATTGCTGTTTTTTATGATAAAAAACATTTGACATTAGGCTTTTTTATTGTAATATTCCGCTTGTTGCCGGCCGATGCGCCGTTTTTATGACGAACCGCGGCGAAATTAGGCAGGGAAGGCGAATGGTTCCATTCGCTCGACGGAAAC
>OGHC01000574.1_pt1 | contig 24450 bp, 21 predicted proteins | sample 1571381 | NCBI WGS metagenome assembly OGHC01 (sample SAMEA2581945, study PRJEB24529) | metagenome | biome: Human gut stool | place: China | collected 2011 | reverse complement strand
GGTTGAGCCCCAGCTCGGCAGCCATGATGCCGGCCAGGTTGGCCGTTTCGCGGGCGTGCTGCAATAGGTTCTGTCCGTAGGAGGAGCGGTATTTCATCTTGCCGATCATACGGATCAGCTCCGGATGCAGGCCGTGAATACCCAGGTCGATCGCGGTACGTTTGCCGACTTCGACGATCTCCTCTTCGATCTGCTTCTGTACCTTGGCGACCACCTCCTCGATTCGGGCCGGGTGGATACGTCCGTCGGTTACGAGCTGGTGCAGGGCCAGGCGGGCGATTTCGCGGCGCACGGGATCGAACCCGCTCAGGATGATCGCTTCGGGCGTGTCGTCCACGATGATTTCGATGCCTGTGGCAGCTTCCAGCGCCCGGATGTTACGACCTTCGCGGCCGATGATGCGGCCTTTGACTTCGTCGCTTTCGATGTTGAACACCGTAACGGCGTTTTCGATGGCCGTTTCGGTCGCCACACGCTGGATCGAAGCCACGATGATTCGCTTGGCCTCCTTCGTGGCGGTCATTTTGGCCTCCTCGATCGTTTCGTTGATGTAGGCTGCAGCGTCGGCTTTGGCTTCCGCTTTCATATTTTCGATCAGGATGCTCTTGGCATCTTCGGAGCTCAGGCCCGAAATCTGCTCGAGGCGCGTGTTCTGCTCGTGCATCAGACGGTCGATCTCCTCCTTCTTGTGTTCGAGCACCTGAAGCTGCGCTTCCATCTGCTCTTTGAGGCGGGCGTTCTCCTTGACCTTGCCTTCCAGTTCGCGCTGTTGGTTTTGCAGGTTGTTTTCGATCTGCTTGGCCCGCTGTTCGCTTTGGGCGATCTTCTGGTTGCGTTCATTGACCTGGCGGTCGTGCTCGCTCTTGAGCTGGATGAACTTCTCCTTGGCCTGGAGAATCTTCTCTTTCTTTATCATTTCGCCTTCCGCTTCCGCCTCTTTCCGGGCGGCTTCACGCAGTGCCTTGATGGTCTTCTTGGTAACGTATTTGGTTACCAGGATGTAAATACCCAGGCAGACTACGGCGGACAGGACGCTCGATAGTACGATTGTCATCATTGTTTTAGAGAGTTATTATTTGTTAGTTATTAGGGTTTGTGCATAAAAAAACCGCATAGTATTCCTTAACTTGTTTGACGAATCTGCAAGATCAGTCAAGTGTGGGGGCTCCCGAAAATCGCAACCTTCTACCGGCAGGCCGCAGCCTGCACCCCGAGGGGTTGAAGCCTGATTTTGAAAGTGGTGAGTTGCCCCAATGTAAAAATTGTTCAGTTTCGCAAAGCTTTAAGGAATCTATGCGGGTAGATTTTTCTTAAACGTATGGTAAAGAACGATGATACTTGCGGACTTTTCTATACGGTCCCCCCTCGTATCCTTCCCTGTTATTTCTTTTCGGTTTCGATTCGGTTCAGGTATTCGTCGATCTCGTCGCGCAGCGCTTCCAGCCTGCGGAGATCTTCGCTGCCCACTTCTCGGCTGCGGGCCAGCGAAACGCTCGAAATCGCCAACTGCAATGCGGCCATCGCCAGGCAGTCCTGTGTCGAGAATCCTTCGTATTTGGCTTTTTCGAACCGGGTGACATAGGCATTCACCTCGCGTTCGGCCAGGCGGTAGAGCTCCTCTTTCTCCGCCAGCGACTGTTCCTCGTTCGCTTCGTGCTTGAGCGTAAACGAGTAACTTTTACCGGCTATTTTGAGCTTTATTGCCTGTTGCTGGGCCATGTCGCTTGCTTCCCGTTAAATGAAATATCTTCGGTCGTTATCGTATGTCTTGCCTACTTGCCCGACAGCTCTTCGCGGATTCGGTGGGGTTTGTTGAGTAGGGTGATGCACTTGTCCACCTCCCGCATTAAACGGTTGACGCGTGCGATCGCTTTGCTTTGGTCGGGTGCATTTCCTGCGAGTCCCTGGCTGAGCTGTACGCGGGCGAGCTCCTTGCCGAGCTCTTTTACCTGCATTTGCAAATCGCGGTTTTCTTTACGCAAGACGTCGCGCTCCGCCGCTGTTTCCTTGCAAAGGGCCGTAAGCCGACGATGGTCGGCAATGAGCTGCCGAATCTGCGCCTCGAAATCGCTTATGACCTTTTTCTCTGCCATTTATCTGTCGCCGGAAATATTTTCCGCCTTCCCAAAGGTATATAAAAAACGTCAAACGACAAAATTTTATTTCATGATCATATCCTTTCGTGTCCCCCGTTATGGGAAGCGTAGCGGCCCAATTCCCCTCCCGGGAAGGGAATTAGGGGTGAATTGCGGACACGACCGGAGGCCGTGAGTTAGCGACCGTCGGATTCGATCCTGCGACTGTCGGATAACGCTACATTGAAAGATGTGATGATTGTCTTTTATTTCGTTTCGAGTTCGCCGTAGAGGTCGTAGTCTTCGGCTGCGGTGATCCGCACCTGATAGAAGCAACCGCGGATCAGCCTGCGGCCTGCGGCCGGAATCAGGATCTCCTGATCCACTTCGGGCGAGTCGTATTGCGACCGTCCTACGTAGAAATCCCCCTGCCGGGAGTCGATGATGACCCGCTCCAACTGACCGATACGTGCCCGGTTGTTTTCGAGCGAGATCTCATTCTGAAGCGCCATTACTCGTTCTACACGACTTTGTTTGACCTCTTCCGGAACATCGTCCGGCAGATTCCGGGCCGAATAGGTTCCCTCCTCTTCGGAATAGGGGAATACGCCCAGTCGTTCGAACCGTACCGTGCGCACGAATTCCAGAAGCTCTTCGAAGTCGGCTTCGGTTTCGCCCGGATATCCGACCAGCAGGGTCGTGCGCAGCGCGAGGTCGGGAATGGCCTGCCTCAGTTTGTCGATCAGTTCGTAAGCCTGGGCCTTGGTATGGCGTCGGTGCATGGCCGCGAGCTGGTCGTCGGAGATATGCTGGAAGGGAATGTCGAGGTATTTGCAGATTTTGGGTTCGCGGGCCATCACTTCGATCACCTCGTCGGGGAAAGCCGTGGGGTAGGCGTAGTGGAGCCGGATCCAGCGGATGCCGTCGATGCGGCACAAGGCTTCGAGCAGTTCGGCCAGGCGTCGTTTGCCGTAAAGGTCCAGGCCGTAGTAGGTCGTGTCCTGTGCGATTACGATCAGTTCGCGCACACCGCCTGCGGCCAGCTTCCGGGCCTCTTCCAGCAGGGTTTCCATCGGCACCGAAGCGTGGGGCCCCCGAATCAGGGGAATGGCGCAATAACCGCACTTCCAGTTGCAGCCTTCGGAAATTTTCAGGTAAGCGTAATGTTTCGGGGTGGTGAGCCGGCGTTCGGTCGCAAGCGCTGGCCGGGGAGTCGCCTCCAGCGCCCGAACGATGTCGTCCCAATCCTTCACGCCGAAGAACTCATCGACCTCGGGCAGCTCGGCACGCAGCTCCTCCGCATAACGCTCGCTCAGGCAGCCCACGACGAACAGCCGTTCGATTTTACCCGTCTGTTTGGCGGCGGCGGCCCGGAGGATCATGTCGATCGACTCCTGTTTGGCGTCGCCGATGAAGCCGCAGGTGTTGATGACCACGACTTTGGCATCGGTGCGGTCGCTGTCGTGCGTGACCGTATAGCCTGCGGCTGCGAGCTGGGCCATCAGGTGCTCCGAATCGACCGTGTTTTTCGAGCACCCGAGGGTGATGACGTTAATTTTCTTCATTCACGGGAGATTTTATTTTGCTTCGCTGCCGAAAAGGGCGTTCACGAACTCCTTGCGGTCGAACATCTTGAGCTGGTCGATGCCTTCGCCGATGCCGATGTAGCGGACGGGAATGCGGAACTGGTCGCTGATGCCGATCACCACGCCGCCCTTGGCCGTGCCGTCGAGCTTGGTGATGGTGAGCGACGTGACCTGCGTGGCCTGGGTGAATTGCCGGGCCTGTTCGAAGGCGTTCTGTCCGGTCGAACCGTCCAGCACCAGCATCACCTCCTGCGGGGCGTTGGGGATAACCTTGCCCATCACGTTGCGGATCTTGGTCAGCTCGTTCATCAGGCCGACCTTGTTGTGCAGGCGGCCCGCCGTGTCGATCAGTACGACGTCGGCCTTGTTCGCCACGGCCGATTTCAAGGTGTCGAAGGCCACCGACGCCGGATCGGAGCCCATCTCCTGACGGATCATCGTGGCGCCGGCCCGTTCGGCCCATACGGCCAACTGGTCGATGGCGGCCGCACGGAACGTATCCGCAGCGCCGATATAGACGTTGAGGCCGGCCCGGGTGAGCTGGGCCGCGAGTTTGCCGATCGTCGTGGTCTTGCCGGCGCCGTTCACGCCGACGACCATGATGACGTAGGGGACGCCTTCCTCGACGTCGAGTCCGAAGTTTTCGGTCGAGCGGTGCGACTCCTCCATCAGTTGGGCGATCTCGTCGCGCAGGATCGATTGCAACTCCGAGGTGTTCATATACTTGTCCCGTGCGACGCGGGCTTCGATGCGTTCGATGATCTTCACGGTGGTTTCCACGCCTACGTCGGAGGTGATGAGCACCTCCTCCAGATCGTCGAGCACCTGTGTATCGATGGTCGATCGACCGGCAACGGCCCGCGCCAGTTTCGAGAAGAGGCCCGTTTTGGTCTTCTCCAGACCGGAGTTGAGTTCCGCCTGCTCCCGGTCAGCGGTTCGGGCAGCCGGCTGGGGAGAGGTATTTTCCTGCTTCGTCGTATTTTCGACCGCAGCCGGCCGGTGGTTTTCCGGAGAAGTCGGTTGAGATCGTTCCGCCGGAGTCGTCGGCTGTGTATTCTGTTTTTTCTTGAAAAGATCGAAGAATCCCATAAAATATTGTTATATTAGTAATGTTGCAAAAATACGAAAAGCCCAGAGAAAACGGGAACTTGTTGCCAGTTTTCCGAGAACATTTTAAGACTACGTCAAAGATAGTGAAAGATAAAAGCAATCGTGTGGGCTTGCACGCAAAGATTGCCGAATCGCTTCCTGTCTTCTGCAAAGATAGTACAACCAGCCGGCGGAGCCAAATTTTTTTGAGCGTTGCCGCGTTGGAGTATTTAGGCAAAGTTAGAGATACGGATAAATCGGGTGGTGCAAAGCGAATTTATTCCCGTTTTGTCGAGGCGAAGAACCGCAAGAGGAACGAAGGTACGAATGATTCCTCGATGATCGGTGCTGTTCTGCCGGGTTGCGGGTCGGTGAAAATACAAAGGGCATCCGTTGAGGATGCCCTTTGTATTAAGCGGAATCGAATTTTTAGGTTGTTTTCCGAATCCGGTCCGGCGGATGATTCTTTCCGGCCTTGCGATCCGAAAACATTCGTTTCGCCTAATGCATTGCATTTATTTCTTCTCGGCGAAAAAGTCTTTCACCTGGTCGTTGGCGATGATGCCCTCTTTGAAGATGTATGCACCGGTTTTGTCGGATTTCACCATTTTGATACATTTGGTGAACTGTTTGCCCGTACCGGTTTTCAGCGTTGCGACTACTTTCTTTGCCATATAGCACTAAAATTATTTGATTTCACGATGAATGGTCACCTTCTTCAGGAACGGGTTGTATTTCTTGCGCTCCAGACGGTCGGGGGTGTTTTTCTTGTTCTTGGTCGTGATGTAGCGGGACATTCCCGGAACACCGCTAGCTTTCTGTTCCGTGCATTCGAGAATCACCTGCACTCTGTTGCCTTTCTTTGCCATTTGTCACTTGAGTTTTAGTAAACCTTTTTGGGTGCGGCAGCTTCGCGGAGCGCTACTGCGAGGCCCTTCTTGTTGATTGTTTTGATTCCGGCGGCAGATACCTTGAGGGTGATCCAGCGGCCTTCCTCTTCAGACCAGAAGCGCTTGTTCTTCAGATTGGGGCTGAACTTGCGTTTGGTCTTGTGGTGCGAGTGGGAAACATTGTTGCCGATCACCGCTACCTTGCCTGTAATTTCGCAAACTTTCATTTTGGTTAAAATTTAATTGTAATCCCATTTCGGGGAGTGCAAATATACAATCTTTTGGCCAAATAACAAAACACCGGCCTGAAAAAGGGCCGGTGTCTCTGTTTTCGGGGGTCCTGACTTACCAGGGAATTGCGACAGGGTCTTTCTTGAAATTTTCGGTCGAAACACTGTTTCCGGGCGTTTCGGGATTCAGATATAGCGTACTGTTGAATGGCGTGACGAAGAGTTGTTGGGTGTCGGCATAGCAAATGAGCACGCCGATTCGGATCGTGCCTTCCGCTCGGTTGTACGTACCGTGCTGGTACTCTTCGCCGCCTTGGATGTTGAAGTCGTTGCCGACGCTCATTGCTCCGTATTCGTTGTGAACGATGCCGAGTTGGCACACTTCATTGACGACTTTTACATTGTTCGGGTCGGTCGCATCCATATAGAAATAATACGGACTGCCGGACAGATCGCTGTATATGCCGCTGGCCGCAAGTTCGGGGATCCGGGAGACGGAGAAGGCGTCGGTCAGACGGAAGAGGTCGCGATCGGCGAGTTTTTCGACTTTAAGGTTCGTAATATTGATCACGTTCGACAAGGAGGGGATGCTTTGGTTGAAGAAGAAGCCGCAAACGAACGTGGCTTCGGAGGAAACGGTGATCCATTCGGCAGAAGGATCGACGTACGGTTCGGTCGCAATTATTTCTTTCTTGAGCGTAGCTTTGCCTGCTGCGCTGGAGACCGAAATTAGCATAACGAATTCCGTTTCCGGCGGAAGCGAAATGTATTGGAGTGTATATCCTCCGTTGTTGGCCTGCTCTACCTGCTCTGCCGTCCATGCATTGCCGTACTTTGCGATCAACTCTTCGTCTATTCCCTCCCGGCTGAATACATTGTCGTAATCGCTTTTGAAGAAGAGTGCGGTAAGGATGCCGGATGCGTTGCTGGTGGTGGTAAGTACATCGATCGTAGTGCTGCCGGCCGAAGAGACGGTGACATTCACTTCGGGAGCCGGGCCTGTGGCGGCCGGAGTGTGAACGGGAACCGGGGCGGGGATTACGCCGACGGATTGGGTGCCGGAGAAATAGGCGGCCAAGACGAGGTAGTCGTTGTCTTCCTGTACGGGCTGCATCGAGTTTACGGCTCTTGCCTGGGTTGCAGTCTCTTCGTAACGGCCGTTGTCGTCGGTCGGAATGGTGGCGGAATAGGCCGCGAGGATTTCGGACGTGAGTTTTTGCGGATTGTCGAGGTAATATTCCTGTGCGATGAAATGATCCCACATCGCTTTGGTGACGAGCAGGGTCCGCAGGTCGGTCGAGGGATTACCTTCGATATTCCAGGTAACGGAGTTCGCCGCGATTTCTCCTAAAGTGACCGTAAGCGCTTTGTCCTTTTCGAACGCAATCGGTTCCATCGACTTGAGGGTCGCACGCTCGATCGAGACGGAGTTATGCGTTTGCCGGAGGCAGGTGCCTTCGCTGTCGGTAAGCGTTACGGTGAATCCTTCCGTGTATTCGGCTGCCGGCAGCGCGAAGTAGAAATAGGTCGGAGAGTTCGCATCGAGTCGTACATTCTCCGTGCAGGTCATCGTGACGGAGGTGCTGACGAATTGTGCGGAACCTTCGCCGGGAGCGAAATCGAGGCTGCCGGAAGCCAGATCGCTTTTCGAGATTTCGAAGTGTCCGGCAATGGGTTCTCCCGCATTGCCCGACAGCATAACCGACGCGATCGACGCATCGCCGGTCACTCCTATGCGGAGTAATCCGCCGATATTTTTGAATTCCAGCGAGGTGGATGTGCTGTATGCCACCATCGGATTGCCTCCTGTCGTGTAAAACGAGTCGGGAGTATGGGGCACTTCGGGGCGGAAGTAGGCTTCGACGACCTCTCGCTCCGGGATATATCCGCCGTTGTCCGGAGAGTAGAGAGCCACGTACTCTTGTGCGGGGTCCACATTGGAGATCGTTGCGCGTGTCGGATCATTCGGATCGGGGATTACGGGCAAATTCGTGCCGTTGATTTGTACAATATCCTCTTCGCTCCAGTGGACGTAGGTTTCGCTGACGAGCGTCGTGCGGGTGCGGGGCGTCGAGAGAGTAAGGGTTACCTTGCTGTTTTGTTCGTCGTTTCCGGGATCGTCCGTTCTTCCCGGGTTTTCGGCCGGAGACTTGGTACAGGCCTGAAGAGCCAGGGCGAGGGTGCAAATCCCTGTGAGCAAATGTAAGAATCTTTTCATGGGTTTTGTTTTTTGATGGTTAGACTTGTCGGTTTTTCTTTTCGGGAATAACCGATGTATATCATGTGCTCGGATCATTTCGGGGCGGTGTGCGCCGGTCCGTATCGATCGGCTTTCCGGTGTCGTTCGATCGGCCTCGAAATCTGTTTGCCGGGAGGACTTTCGTTCGGGGCTTTTGACGGTCGGGAATACGGATGCTATTTTGTTGCAGCAAAGATGAAGGGAGCAGGCGTATATTGCTCTCTCATTTCGTTTATATCATTTCTCAAAAAGTATATTTGTCGAAAGATCCCGTTTTCAAGGCCGTTCCCGTGTTTCCGAAAATCGTGCGGATAGAGGGGCGGTGGGAATAACTGGGTGATTTTGTCGCTGACCGGGAGGAAGAATCTGTTCGGGAATAGCTTCGAATTTCGGTTTTGGAAGGCGAATGTTTGATATATAGCGGTATGAGGTGCCCGTAATTACGGTCGGAGAATTAACTCTTTTCGACGGGGTGTGTTCAATGATCCGCCTTTGAATTTCATCGGACGGTGCTAGTGATCGTATCGGGCTTTTGTTTCGCGATTTTCGGGGGCGTCCGGCCGGACAGCGTATCGGAAAGGGTTGGATGCGTTCCGGGAGGAACGGGGCTTGTTCCAGAGACGGGGATATGAAGACTTCCGGAACCTTTCGAGGCTCCGGAAGTCAGGGGGCTTTGGGAAGTGTCGAAACCGGGTTATTCTCCGGCGGCATCCCGTTCGATTTCGTCGCGCAGGAGCGCGAGTGCGAAGGCGCTCGCCCGGTCGATAACCTGTCCCCGGTCGGTGCCGCATTGTTTGAGCAGGGTTACGGTACGGTGCGGGCCGGCTACGGCCATCCAGACCGTGCCGACGGGTTTCTGTTCCGTACCGCCCGCAGGACCTGCGATGCCGGTGGTTGCGACGGCATAGTCGGCTCCGGTGATGCGGCGTGCTCCTTCGGCCATCTGCCGTGCGACCTCCTCGCTGACGGCGCCCCGGCTGGCGATCGTTTCGGGATCGACACCCAACAGGTTGTTTTTGGATTCGTTGCTGTAAGCCACCACTCCGCACAGGAAATAGGCCGATGCTCCGGGTATTGCCGTGAAGCGGGCCGCGATGCTGCCGCCCGTGCAGCTCTCGGCCGTGGCGAGAGTCTGCCGACGCTGCGTCAGCAGGTTGTGGACGATCTCCTGCATGGTCGCCCGCTCGAATCCGAGGACGTAGCGGGGAATGATGCGTTGCAGGGCGGCGAATTGCCGGTCGATTTCGTGCGATACGCTCTCGCCTTCGACTTCGTAGGCCGACAGGCGCAGCCGCACCACGCCGGGTGCGGGCAGATATGCCAGGTGGAGGTACGGGGGCAGGGCATTTTCCCAGTCAGCGATCTTTTCGGCCAGCATCGATTCGGCCAGACCTGCCGTGATCAGCGTGCGGTGTACGATCTGCCGCAGGGAGAAACGGGCTTTCAGACGAGGCATTACCTCGTCGGTCATCAGGTGCTCCATTTCGAAGGGGACGCCCGGCAGCGAAACCACGACTTTGCCGTTCTGTTCGAACCACATGCCGGGGGCCGTGCCGTGGGCGTTGAAAAGCACGGTGCAGCACGCCGGGACGAGCGCCTGATCGCGGTTCAGGCGGTTGTATTCGATTCCGCGCGCTTCGAGCATGCGCCGTACGTGGTCGGCGACGGTTTGATCGCATACGAGCCGGGAGCCGAAGAGCTCGGCGAGGGTCTTTTTCGTGATGTCGTCCTTGGTGGGGCCGAGGCCGCCGGTCAGGATGACTACGTCGCTCTGGTTCATGGCCCGTTTTACGGCCTCGGTAATCTGCTCGCGCTGGTCGCCGACCGATGTGCGCTCCCAGACGACGATGCCCGCATTGTTCAGGTGACGGGCGATCGACGCCGAATTGGTATCCACGATCTGCCCGATCAGGATTTCGTCGCCGATCGTAAGAATAGATGCTTTCATGGTGGTAAGATTGAATTATTTTCCCGGCGCGGGCGAAGCGGAGGCTTCGGACGCTGCGTCGTCGATCAGGGCCCGGCAGATCTCCTTGACCAGGGAGGGCCCTTCGTAGATATATCCCGTGTATAGCTGGACGAGGCTCGCGCCGGCGGCGAGCATGGCTTTCACATCCCGGGCATTCATCAGGACTCCGACGCCGATGATCGGATAGGCTCCGTGCGAACGTCGGTGGATGCGGCGCACTACCTCGATGGCCCGCTGCGTAAGGGGAGCTCCGCTCAATCGGCCGCTGCCGATTTCGTCGAGCGTCTCCTCATCGGTTTCGAGACCTTTGCGCGAGAAAGTACCGTTCACGGCCACGATGCCGTCCAGCGGCGTAGAAAGCATCAGGTCGGTCACTTCGTCGATAAGCGGGTCCGGCAGGTCGGGCGATATTTTCAGCAGGATCGGCCGGTACTGGTTCTGGCCGCGGCGAAAATCGAAGAGCGGCTGCAGAATATTCATCAGGTGGGCTTTGTTGTGCGATACGCTGCCGTCCGCACAGTTGTCGCAGCAGACGTTGATCGAAAAATAATCGACGTATTGGTAGAGGTTGCGGAACATTTTGAGGTAGTCGGCCGCGACCTGCGAAGGTTGTGTCAGCGTGTTTTTGCCGATGTTGCCTCCGATGATGAGCCGGTCGTGCCGGTGGCGGAGCTGGGCGATGGCCTTGTACAACCCCTTGTTGTTGAGGCCCGAACGGTTGATGATCGCCCGGTCTGCGGGCAGCCGGAAGATGCGGGGTCGGGGATTGCCGGCCTGGGGTTGGGGCGTGACCGTACCGATCTCGACGAATCCGAAGCCCAGGGCCGAAAGTTCGCGGAACGCTTCTCCGTTGCGGTCGAAACCCGCCGCCAGACCGATCGGGTTGGGAAACCGAAGTCCGAATACCTCCCGTTCGAGCGAAGGGTGCTCGGTGCGGTACATGGCACGCAGCAGCGCTCGTCCGCCCGGGATTTTCCCGATCATGCGCAACAGGAACAGGACCGTGCTGTGGGCACGCTCGATGTTCATGGCGAACAGGATGGGTTTGATCAGTTTACGATACATAATGGGCGGTGCGGTCGATTTCGGCCGCAAAGTTAAGAAAAAAGCATCTAAATTGTTAAAAATATTCTTCCCGGTAGCGGTATTCGTTGCGTATCGTTTCGAATTTTTCGGGGTTCTCTTTCAGCCGTCTGCTTTCGGCGGCGATGTCGAAGCGGTCGTCTATCGTGTCGCAAAGCTCCTGCCAGGAGATCGCCCGGGGACGGGACGGGGCGATGTTTGACGGATACCACTCCCCGAGCGACAGTCCGAAGTACCGGCCGATCGTCCGGACGGACAGGGCCGTTGCATTGGCCTTGCCCTGGGCGGAATAACCGGCGATATGAGGGGTGGCGAGCAATGCGTCCCGCAGCAGTAGCGGGTCGAGATCGGGCTCGTGTTCCCAGACGTCGAGGACGTATTGCAAACCGCTTTCGCGGAGCGCCTGCCCATCGACTACCTCGCCGCGCGAAGTGTTGATGAGGATGCTGCCGGGCTTCATTCGCTCGAAGAGCTTCGCCCCGGCCATGTGCCGGGTCGTATCGTCCAGCGGAGTGTGGAAGGTGAGGATGTCGGCCTGGCACGCCACCTCTTCGAGCGGCAGGAATCCGCCGTGCTCGCGCTCTTCGCGGGGGGGATCGCATGCCACGACGCGGAATCCCCACGTCCGGGCGTAGGCCTCGACGAGCGACCCGACGTGTCCTACACCGACGATTCCGAGGGTTTTGTCTGCAGGTTCCCAGGCCTGTACTCGTGAGAGGCGGACCAGTGCTGCAGCGACGTATTGCAGTACGCCCCGTGCATTGCATCCTGCGGCGGTCGCTACTTCGATGCCGTGTCGCCGACAATACTCCGTGTCGATGTGGTCGAAGCCGATGGTCGCCGTTGCGATCAGTTTGACGGACGATCCTTCGAGTAGGGCGGCGTCGCACCGGGTGCGGGTACGGACGATCAGGGCGTCGGCATCCCGGACATCGGCCGTTGCGATGGTTTTCGCGGGGAGTTATTCCACCCGGGCATAAGGTTCGAGGACTCCTTTCAAAAAAGGTATGGCATTGTCGGCGACGATTTTCACGACGGTATTCGAATTGGTTAATTGCGGAGCAAAGATAGTGCAGGGCGAGGGCGGCGCCAAATTTATTTGAGCTCCTTTTTACGGGAACCGTGCGCCGGTGCATACGGCTCCCGCTTCGGGCGTCGTCCGGGTCGGCCGGTCGGCACCCCGTTAAAAACGGGGTTTATCGGTGATAACGATGGCGGAAAATCAAAAATTTACTATCTTTGTAATTCTTACAAGGAAAGACTATGGATCTGAAAACATTCAATCCCAACGGGGTGGGGGTGGACAACGGCGCTTATTACGGTTTGCCGTTCACGCCCGAGGAGGCTGCGCTGGTGCTTGTTTCCGCACCCTGGGACGTGACCGTATCCTACGGTGCCGGAACGGCTTTGGCGCCGGATGCCCTGATCGAAGCCTCCACACAGCTCGATCTTTACGATGCTTCGGCGCCGGGAGCCTGGCTCGGAGGCATCGCTACGGCCGACATCGACTATTCGCTGCAGGAGGAGTCCCGCAAGCTGCGGGCCGATGCCGAACGGGTGATCGAACATCTCGAAGAGGGCGGAGCGCCGGACGACGAACGTATCGAGCGCCGTCTGCGCCGTATCAACGAAGGCTGTGCAGCCATGAACGACAATATTTACCGTCAGGCCCGCCAGTGGCTCTCGCAAGGTAAGGTCGTAGGGCTGGTCGGAGGCGACCATTCGACGCCGTACGGTTTGATCCGTGCCGTTGCCGAGAAGGAAGGTTCGCTGGGAATTCTCCATATTGATGCCCATTGCGACCTGCGTGAGGCGTACGAGGGATTCGAATTTTCGCACGCTTCGATCATGTTCAACGTACTGCGCGACCTGCCGCAGGTGAGCAAGCTCGTGCAGGTCGGCGTGCGGGATTATTGCGATGCCGAGGCCGAAAGGGCCGCTTCGGACGGGCGGATCGCTATGTTCGATTCGCGCTCGCTCGCTCGCGCCGGATTCGCGGGAACGACCTGGGCCGAAAGCTGCCGCCGCATCGTGGACGAGCTGCCCGAGGTGGTTTATATCAGTTTCGACATCGACGGACTCACCATCGAACATTGTCCTCATACGGGCACTCCCGTTCCGGGCGGCATCACTTTTGAACAGGTGGTTTACCTGATGGAGTGCGTGGCCGATTCGGGCCGCCGCATCGCCGGGTTCGACCTGGTGGAGGTCGTTCCCTGCCCGGAAGATAAGATCGACGCGGTCGTAGGAGCCCGCGTGCTCTACAAATTGTGCGGCCTGGCCTTGCGGACTTCGTCGGCAGGCAGAGGCTGATTACGACAGGGCGTGAATTCTGCCGGGGAAGACGGTTTATTTTGGATTACGAATATAAATATGAATAGACAATGAGGCTTTTTTCCATGTACCGCTGGGTCCGGCAACATTATCAGTTTCAGTTGCGGGGGCGTCGTTTTCTGGAGGCTCCCTGGTCGGGCGGACTGGTGTTGCTCTTCAGTGTCGCCGTTGCGATGCTGCTGGCCAATCTTCCCTGGACGGCGGAGTATTACCAGCGGGTGCTCAACATCGACATCGCTTTGGTGGTGCGTGGTCCCGGCAGTCTGATCGACTGGATGTTTCCCCGGGGCCTGACCCTCCAGACCTTCGTCAATGACGGGTTGATGGTGGTGTTCTTCTTTTTGATCGGTCTCGAGATCAAACGCGAAATCGTCATCGGACAGCTCTCTTCCGTCAGGAAGGCGATTCTGCCCGTGTTGGCGGCTTTGGGCGGTATGGTGGTGCCTGCATTGATCTATTTTTCGTTCAACGCGGGGACCGTCGCGGCACCCGGCTGGGGAATCCCTACGGCGACGGACATTGCTTTCGCCATCGGCATCCTTTCGATATTCAGCGATCGGGTGCCTATTTCGCTCAAAATTTTCCTGACGGCCCTGGCCGTGGCGGACGACTTGGGGGCGATTCTGGTGATCGCGCTGTTTTACGGCGAGGAGGTCAATCTGTTGCTGCTTGCGATTGCGATCCTGATCCTCGTAGGCATCTATTTCCTGAATAAAGTGGGCGAAACCCGCATTATGTTCTATCTGGTACCGGCTTTCGTCGTCTGGGCCCTGTTTTATTATTCGGGAATCCATTCCACGCTGTCGGGCGTGGTGATCGCCATGTTCATCCCGATGAAACCCCGTTATAGCAAGGAGTATTTCGCGCGGAAGATGAGCGGTTTGTCCGATGCGCTGCTGAAAGCCGAGTGCCGGGCCGACGATTTTCCGAACGAGGAGCACAGGTACTACCTGCGGATGATGTCCTCGCTGGCGACCGATTCGGTAGGGATGAGCTTCCGTCTCGAACATCTGCTGGCTCCGTACGTAACATTTTTGATTATGCCTATTTTCGCATTCGCCAATGCGGGTGTCTCGATCGATTCGCTGGAGTACTTCCGAATCTTCCACGTTACGCCGCAGGCCGGTGCGGTCGGCACGGGCATCTTCTTCGGATTGCTCGTGGGCAAGCCGCTCGGTATTTTCCTGGCCAGTTGGCTCGCCGTGAAGACGAAGCTGGCCGAAATGCCCGAGGGAGCCGGCTGGAAGATGCTTTTCGCGGTGGCTTGCCTGGGCGGTATCGGGTTCACCATGTCGATTTTCGTCGATACGCTGGCCTTTGCCGATGCCGAGATCGTCAGCCGGGGCAAGATCGCCATTCTGATGGGATCGTTCGCGTCGGCCGTATTGGGTACGGTGCTGATTTTCCTCTTTTCCAAAAAAAAGACACGTATATGAAGAAATATCGGTTGATCGCCGCAGCGGGACTGTTCCTGCTGGGTGCCTGTTCCCGGGGAACGGGGAGCATGGAGTTGCGTAACGAAACGGATTCGGTCGCTTATGTGATCGGTCTGAATGTGGGATATAATTTGCAGCGGATGGATTCGACCCTCAACGTCGAAGCCGTGTGCCAGGCCGTGCGGGACGTATATGCCCGGACGGCCCGGATGACGCCCGACGAGGCCCGTGCGGTTTATCTGCGTTACGTGAATGTTTCGCAGCCCGAACAGATTCGGGCCTATGAAGAACAGTTTCTGGAGGATTTCCGCAAGAGCAATCGCTCCTATGCCAAGACCGATACGGGGCTGACGTACGAGGTGCTGGAGATCGGTGATGAGTCCAAGACGCCCCGAAGCGACCGGGATACGGTGGCGATCCGTTTTGTGGCCAAGACGGTCGATGGAAAGGTCGTCGAGTCTTCGTACGAACGAGGAGACACCACGCGCACGGCCGTGGGCGATCTGATGCCCGGGTTGCGGCAGAGCGTGCGGCTCGTCGGGGAAGGCGGTCGAATGAATGTATGGATACCCTCCCGCCTGGCTTACGGGGCCGAAGGCGACAAGAAATTGGGCGTGGTCCCGAACGCGACGTTGTTCTACGAGATCGAACTCGTCGATGTCCGCTGACTTCTTTTTCAAGAGGGGGCTGAAAAATAAAATCGGCTGCCCGTAAAATATTTTATATATTTGTGCAGTTATCGAAACGGAAATAACAATTTAATACATAATTATATCAACAAGATGAAAAGAACATTGTGTTTCATGGCACTGTTAGCTGGTGCCGTAATTTTCGCCTCGTGCAGCCGCAGCAACGGTTCGATCACGATGGGCAGCAAGTCGCAGTTCGACTCTTTGTCGTACGCTTTGGGTAATAACGTCGGAGCGGGACTCAACCGGATGATGTCGGATATTCCCTTCGATTTCGACGCGATGACCGAAGGTGTGACCGAAGGTGCCCTCGGAACGGCAAAAATGACGCATCCAGAGGCACTCGATACATTGCGCACGTTCTTTATGGTTACGCGTCCGGAACGCGCTCAGGCTATTGCCAAGAAGAACGCGATGACTCCCGATTCGCTGAAGACACCCGAAGAGTCGTTGGCCGATCCCGCGATGTTCGAGAGCGAGGAGGAGCGTCGGTTCATTTCGTATGCTTTCGGTATCGATCTGGGTAACAATATGCTGGGAGCAGACCTTCCGATTCAGTTGGTTTGGTTCGGTCAGGGTTTGAAAGACATTACCGGCAACGGTGAAGAAGCCCGCATGACCGAGCAGGAAGCAGTCAAATTCTTGCGGAACTGGTATTCGGTGGTTCGTCCTGCCGAGAACAAGAAAGCCAATGAAGAGTGGATCGCTTCGATCGAGAAGAAATCCGGCGTTCAGAAAACCGAATCGGGATTACTTTATAAGATCGAAAAGAAGGGCGATGAGACCCTGATGCCGACGGACTCCCGCGACCGGGTAAAAGTTTATTATACGGGAACCAATTATAAGGGGCAGGTTTTCGACAGCTCCTATTTCGAGAACAAGCCCGAAGAGATGAAGGAGTACCTCAAGCAGATAGATCCGGAAGGTTATGACAAGGACGAAGCTGTCGAGTTCGAATTGGGACAGGTGATTCCCGGCTGGACCGAAGGTTTGAAACTGATCGGCAAAGGCGGTAAGATAACGCTTTGGATTCCTGCGGAACTGGCTTATGGTCGGCAGGCGCGCGGTAAGTATATCTTGCCTAATTCGGCTCTTAAATTCGAGGTAGAGTTGGAGGATGTGATTCCTTTCGTTGAGGAAACGACCCCGGCAACAACGGATGAAGCTGCGGCTGCGACGACTCAGGCAGCGAACTCTGCTCTTCCGGTGAAGAAGTAGTCGCCTCCCGGGGACCGAAAAATAGCCGACCTTTGTAGGGTCGGCTATTTTGTTGTTTTAGAGAGCGGATGGCTTCTGCCTTCGTGCGTGAAAAATTAAAAGGGCAGGTCGTCTACTTCTGCTGCGGGAGTACTGTACGATGGCTCTTCGAGCGGGGCCGCGTCGGGCATCGGCGGGATCCCGGCGTTTTGAGCGGTTTCTTTGGGTTGCAGGCGCCATGCCCGCACATCGGTATACCAGCGGCCGTTATATTCGCGGGATTCGACGTTTACCGAAACCGTATAGGTAGCCCCTTCGCGGAGTTTGGCCACGTCGCTCGGCTTGTTGAAGAACGTGACGCAGATTTTGCGTGAAAATTCCGAGGGCAGCTCGAAAACCACGTCCTGACGCTGCCATTCTCCCCGGGCGGACGTACCTTGTGTCAGGGGCAGGATTTTATATACGACACCTTCGAATTCCATAAAAACAGTAATTTTAGTAGATTACAAAAGTAATGTTTGTGCCGCAAACCCCCAAATTTTTTCCGTAAAAGTTCTTTTGTCCTGTTTCGGGCCGGACCGGATGATTGGTCGTGTACCATCTTGCGTATGCTGCCGATTCCGGTCGGCAGCTTCGGGACGGATAAAGCGGATGTCCCCTGCGCTTTTTGACGACGGTCGGAGTGTGCGGCATCCGGCGAATGCGGACCGGTGAGAATCGGGCGCCGAAGGAGAATAAAAAAGGATTCGCCCCAGGCGAATCCTTTTTTATTTTGAAGCGTCAAACGGTCCTTCGAACTATTTGGCGGCTTTCTTATCGTAGCGTTTTGCGTAACGGCTCATAAACTTATCGACGCGACCAGCGGTATCCACCAACTTCATCTTACCGGTGTAGAACGGGTGAGAGGTGTTGGAAATTTCCATCTTATACACGGGATAGGTTTCGCCGTTCACTTCGATGGTTTCTTTTGTCGAAACGGCGGACCTGCACAAAAACACGTGGTCATTCGACATGTCTTTGAATGCCACTAAACGATAATTTTCGGGATGAATACCTTTTTTCATTTCGTTTGTTTTGTTTGTAATTAGATGCTTAAGCGGAGCAAAGGTAGTAAATTTTTTCCAGTTAGCTAATTTTCCGAAGAAAAATCTTGCGATCGGGTCGGTTAGTTGTTGCGGAAAATTCCGGTGCGGCTGTTTTTCTTGCGATGCAGGGGCGTAAAACAGGGAATCGATTTGAGCGAAACGGGTTTGTGCTGGCGTCTCGAAATGAAAAAATGGGTTTTTATTTTGTGAATCCGGTCGAAATTCCTATTTTTGTGTCCGTATTCGGATTTTCCCGGATGCAAAAGGACCCATAGCTCAGTCGGTTAGAGCAGCGGACTCATAATCCGAAGGTCGTGGGATCATGCCCCTCTGGGTCCACTTGAAAGTCAGGGAGTTGCACAGTTTGTGCGACTCCTTTTTGTTTTTTCTTTGCGGTTTTATGCAAGTGTAGGCTGGCCGTGCGAGCCATGAGTGCAACAGTTGAAGTCGTTGTTTTACAGGCTTGAAGTATTCAAACGGTAAATTCGCATTGATGTTACGCGCTGCGTAGGGCTAAAAGCAGGTGTTCGAACGTTGGGATTCCGGGAAGCCCTGTCTGTTAGTATTTTGAGAAGAATCTACCGCCTGTATGGATTACCCCGATAGAGTCGCTATTTCAAATTGATTGGGTAACTTTTTGCACAAAATCATAATTTTACGTATTTTTCGAAAAATAAACCATAAAAATCCATAGAAACGATGCGAGCAAAATACCTGGGGCTGGATCTTCCGAGTCCGATCATTGTCAGCAGTTCTCCCTATACCTCCAATGTCAAGAGCGTCGAGCAGTGCGCTGCGAGCGGTGCCGGTGCCGTAGTGCTCAAATCCATATTCGAGGAGCAGATCCTGCACCATGCGGCTGCGCTGGACACCGTATCCGATTCGGCTTACGGCGATGCGGAGGTTTATTTGCAGCGTTATCTGGGCGAGGATTACAAGGCCGGATTTCTCCGGTTGGTGCAGGAGGCGCGGTCGAAGACGGAGCTTCCGGTAATCGCCAGCATCAATTGCGTGGTCGATAAAGGCGATTGGATCGAATACGCTACGGCGATGGCCGATGCCGGTGCTTCCGCGTTGGAGCTTAATATTTTCATCCAATCTACGGACATTCATGCCCAGTCTCGCGAACTGGAGTTGAACTATGCGGAGATCGTCGGTCGGGTGGCCGGTGCGGTGAAGATTCCCGTTTCGGTGAAACTGCCCATGCGCCTGACCAATGTCTTCGCCTTGTCGAGCGCTTTGCTCGGTCACGGGGCCCGGGGCGTAGTCTTTTTCAACCGTTTCTTCGAGCCGGACGTGGATGTCGAGCGGATGACTTTCGTAGAGAGTTCGCCTTACAGCGAGCCGACGGAATTGCGCAACGTCCTGCGTATGGTGGCGATCTGTTCGGCCGTGTTGCCGCAGTTGGACCTTTCTGTTTCGACGGGCGTGCACGATGGCGAGGCTGCGGTCAAAGCGCTTTTGTGCGGAGCCGAGGCAGTGCAGGTCTGCACGGCGATCCACCAGAAGGGATTCGAAGTCATTGCCGAAATGAACGAGTACATCGACCGTTGGTCCGAGCGGCAGGGTTTCGGTTCGCTCGATGAGTTCCGGGGGCGTCTGAATTTCAAGAACGACACTTCGGCCATGTTCCAGCGCGTACAGTATATGAAGTATTTCCCGTCGGAGGCGAAATAGTATTTGCCGGAATAGTTTCGGTTTTTGATAAAGAGTGGGCCGTCCAGTTGTCGGACGGCCCACTCTTTTGGATATGTGTTTTTGGGGTTAATATTCGATCTTGTCGAGAATCCCTTGCAGGTAAGCGATCGCCACGCCGTAGTTGGTCATCGGGACGTGCTGGGCGCGGGCCTGGGCGACGCGGCTCAATACGTGGCGCCGGTTGAACATACAGGCGCCGCAGTGGATTACCAGGTCGTAGGGCGTGAGGTCGGCGGGAAAGTCCGTGCCGGCAACCACATCGACCCGCAGTGCGGGTCCGATCCGTTTGCGGAGCATCGCCGGAATTTTGACCCGGCCGATGTCTTCGCCCACCGGAGCGTGCGTGCAGGCTTCGGCGATCAGCACGCGGGAGTCTTCGCGGAGCTGCCCGATGGCTGCCGCGCTCTCCACGAAGTAGTCGATGTCGCCCTTGTAACGGGCGAAGAGCACCGAGAACGAAGTTAGCAGGCTTGCGGCGGGCTTCTGCGCATAGACAGTCGAGAAAACCTGCGAGTCGGTGATAATCAGTTTCGGCGGTGCGGCCAGCGACGAGAGCGTGCCTTCGATCTGGTCGGTGGTACAGCAGACCACGCGGCACTTCTTATCGAGCAGCTCGCGGATCGTCTGGACTTGCGGCAGGATGAGGCGTCCCTTGGGGGCCTGGATATCCTGCGGCATAACGAGCATCACCACGTCGCCTGTCGAGGCGAGGCTGCCTGTGATTTCGGGCTGGTTGTAGTCTTCGGGCAGGTTGCGGATCAGGGCTTCGCGCAGGGCGTCGAGTCCCGTTCTGTCCGAGGCGCTGACCCGGAGCGGCCGTTGTCCGAAAAGCGCTTCGGCTTCCGCATCGGACATACCTGTAAACAAGTCGGCCTTGCTGCGGACGACTACGATCGGAATATGACGGGCTTCGAGGAGCCGGAACCATTCGATTTCGTCGTTCTGCGGCACGGCTCCGGAGAGGAGCAAGACGGCCAGGTCGGTCTTGTCCAGCATCTTGCGGCTTTGCTGCACACGCAGCGCTCCGAGGTCGCCTTCGTCGTCGAACCCCGGCGTGTCGATCAGTACGCAAGGTCCCAGCCCGTGTATCTCCATCGTCTTGAGTACGGGGTCGGTCGTCGTGCCCGGCGTCGCGGAAACGACGGCGCTCTGTTGGCCCGTGAGGGCGTTGATCAGCGACGACTTGCCGCTGTTGCGCCGCCCGTAGAAAGCGATATGCAGCCGTTCGGCGCGGGGAGTTTGCTCGTTCATCGTGCGAAAATTTTTAGAAACGGAAGTCCCGTTTACCCTCGGCGATCGCTGCGAGATTCTTCTCCGTGATGCGGCGCACACGTTCGTTGAGGAGCATCGGAACCTCTTTCGAAATCATCTTTTCACCCAAGGCCCGGGTTTCGGGCGATGCGTAGTCTTCGAGGTACTCCTTGAGGGTCATCAGGGCGTTGGGCGTGCAGCAGTCGGCGATCTTTCCGGTTTTCACCAGCGACATGAAGCGGTCGCCCGTGCGGCCTTCGCGGTAGCAGGCCGTGCAGAAGCTCGGCACGTAGCCCAGTTCCAGCAGCCAGCGCACCACTTCGTCCAGCGTACGGTGGTCGCTCACGTCGAATTGTGCGGAATCTTGCTCGGCATGCGTCGTTTCGGCGTAGCCGCCGACGCTGGTGCGCGAGCCGCCGCTGATCTGTGAAATGCCGATTTCCAGCACCTGTTCGCGCGAGCGCTGCGATTCGCGGGTCGAGATAATCATGCCAGTATAGGGGACGGCGATGCGGATCACGGCTACGATCTTGCGGAAGATCTCGTCCGAAATGGCATCCGGGAAGTCCTTGGTGTCGATGTCGTCCGCCGGGCAGATGCGGGGTACGCTGATGGTGTGGGGGCCGACGCCGAAGCGGGCTTCGAGGTGCTCGGCGTGCATGAGCAGTCCCGTGAAATCGTACCGGTAGGTGTTCAGACCGAACAGTACACCGATGCCTACGTCGTCGATGCCGCCTTCCATCGCGCGGTCCATCGCTTCGGTGTGGTAGGCGTAGTCGCTCTTCGGACCGGTGGGGTGGAGCGCTTCGTAAGCGGTTTTGTTGTAGGTCTCCTGAAAGAGAATGTAGGTGCCGATGCCTGCATCGCGCAGCTTGCGGTAGTTCTCGACCGTCGTAGCCGCGATATTCACGTTCACGCGGCGAATCGCTCCGTTCTTGTGATGTACGGAGTAGATGGTCTTGATTGATTCGAGAATGTACTCGATCGGCTTGTTTCGCGGATCTTCGCCCGCCTCCAGCGCTAAACGCTTGTGACCCATATCCTGCAGGGCGATTACCTCGCGGCGGATTTCCTCCTGGGTGAGCTTGCGGCGCGGAATGGTTTTGTTTTTCTGGTGGTACGGGCAATATACGCAGCCGTTGATGCAGTAGTTCGACAGATAGAGCGGCGCGAACATTACGATACGGTTGCCGTAGATTTTCTCCTTGATCTGTTTGGCCAGCGTGAACATGCGTTGGTTCAGGTCTTCGAGTTCGCACTCGAGCAGCACGGCCGCTTCGCGGTGCGTGACCCCTTTGCCTTCGGCCGCTTTTTGCAGGATCGCCTCGATCAGGGGGCGGTTCGCACGATTTTCGCGGGCGTAAGCCAGCGTTTCGACGATTTCTCCGTCATGGATGAACTCCTCCGCCTTGGAGGATGCGACTTGGTACATATCTTTGTGTTTTTATAAGCTATTCTTGATAATCTCCCCGGCTCCACGAGATGTGGCGGCCGATTTCGTTGAGCTCCCGCTCCAGAGCGGCCAATCCTTCGGCAGCTTCGGCACCGAAGGCGGCCTTGCCGTCGTAGAGGTTGTATTTCGACCGTTCGTCCGGCGGCGAAAGGTTGGGCATCACCACGTTGGCACCGGCCAAAATACCCCGCATCCGGCCGTCGCCCGAGAGGGTGGCGAGCGCGGTGGTCGAAGGGATCAGTGCTGCGGGACGCATCAGCCGCAGAATCGACAGCAGGGTGAGCGTTCGTTCGACGCTTCCGGCCGGTTCGTGGCCGAAGGGGGTGTCGCGGTGCGGGATGAAAGGTCCGATACCGATCATCTGGGGTTCGAACTCCCGGATGAAAAGCAGATCCCGGACCAGATCGTCCACCGTTTGTCCCGGGCTGCCGACCATGATGCCCGTACCGGTCTGGTAGCCGATCTTTTTGAGGGTGTGCAGGCATTCGATGCGGTGATCGAGGGACATCCGGACGGGATGGAGCCAACGATAGTGATCGGGAGTGATCGTTTCATGCCGCAGCAGGTAACGGTTCGCGCCCGCTTCGAACAACGCCCGGTAGGAGGCTTCTGTCCGTTCCCCCAGCGAGAGGGTGATGGCGCAGTCGGGCCAGCGGCGACGCATCTCCCGGATCAATCCGGTCAGCAGTTCGTCGTTCAGAGCCGGGTCTTCTCCGCTCTGAAGTACGAATGTCCGGAATCCCAGCCGGTAGCCCTCTTCGCAGCAGGCCAGTACGGTTTCCGGGGTCAGACGGTAGCGTTCTGCCAGACGATTGCTGCGTCGAATGCCGCAGTAGCGGCAGTCGTTGCGGCAGTAATTGCTGATTTCGATCAGCCCCCGAACGAAAACTCCGTTTCCGAAATGCACACGGGCGACCTCGCGGGCCGCCCTGTGCAGGTATTCTCTCTCTTCGGGGGACGCATCGGTCAGCAGAAGGCGCAACTCTTCCGGGGAAAGGGTGCGGTTGCGTTTCAACTGATCGACGAGCTCTTTCATAGCCCCGTCGGATTTAGCGTTTAGCCAGTTCCTTCGCGAATTGCCGTTTACCGGCATCGTGCAGGTTGTGGGTGCTGGGACCCGTGATACATCCGCCTTCGCAGGCCATGACCTCGATGAACTTGGCCGGGGCTTTGCCCGATTTGGCATAGGCGCGGAGCAGGGATACGTTTTTCTTGTTCAGGTTGGAGACCTGGATGCCTTCGACCTGCGGCCGGTTGTTGTCCGCCAGGAAGAGCTGTACGGCGCCCATCACGCCTCCGGCCTGTGCGAAGCCGTGGGCGGCCCGGGTCGAAACGAACGGAATGGGGAACGGATCGGTGGTTGCGACTTCGATACCCAGGCCGTCGAAAATGGAGTTGATCTCCTCGAAGGTCATCACGAAATCGACGCATTCGTCGCGGCGTGCCTCCTTGCGTTTGGCTACGCACGGGCCGATGAAGACCACTTGCGCGTCGGGGTGTTTCTCCTTGGCGATCCGCGCGGCGTAATACATCGGCGATCCGGTGCTCGAAATGAAGGGCTTCATCTCGGGGATATGCTTGTTGGCCAGTTCGACCCACGAAGGACAGCAGGAGGTGGTCATGAACGCCTGGCCCTACGCAATTTTCTCTTCGAGTTCCGCACCTTCATTGCGGATGGTTTCCATGGCGCCCTGCGCTACTTCGATCACGTCCTCGAAACCGATGGCCTTAATCGCGCCATATACTTTTTCCGTGGGGGCGTTGTATTGTCCGAGAATGGCCGGAGCGACGACGGCGACCATCTTTTCTCCTTCGCGCAGACGCTGCAGCACGTCGAACACCTGCGAAATTTCGAAGATCGCTCCGAACGGACAACTGTTGATGCACTTGCCGCAGTAGATGCATTTGCTCTCATCGATATGCTCCACGCCGCGTTCGTCCTTGGTAATCGCCTTTACGGGGCAGGCCTCTTCGCACGGTACGGGCATATAGACGATGGCATGGTAGGGGCAGTTGCTGTGGCAGATGCCGCAACTCATGCAGAGATCGTGGTTGATGACCGCTTTGCCGGCACGATTGAATTCGATGGCGTTTTTCGGGCAGTTGGTGGCACAGGCCCGGGCCACGCAACCTTTGCAGAGTTTTG
>OGHC01000535.1_pt1 | contig 25920 bp, 21 predicted proteins | sample 1571381 | NCBI WGS metagenome assembly OGHC01 (sample SAMEA2581945, study PRJEB24529) | metagenome | biome: Human gut stool | place: China | collected 2011 | reverse complement strand
AACAGCTGATGCAAAGGTTAAACTTTGTGTAATTCCTACTAATGAGGAACTTGCTATTGCAAGAGAGACATTAGCATTAGTTAAATAATTTTGTCTGACAAATTTTTTATAAATTTTGTTTAATAAATTAAATATTTTGTTGACAAATATTGTGGCGGTGCGTATAATAGACAAAGTGTGGTAAACGTAATTGCGTTATGCTTTGACTTTTACGCACCGTATATAGGGTGAATTGGAGACAATTATGCTAATTGATTTAAGAAAGCTTCTATCCGGTACAGAGGATGAACTTACAGTCAGTGCTTGTCTTGATATGGACAAGTTCGATGACGGTTTGAACAGTTATGAGATTGTAAGTAAAGAGCCGTTTGAATTAAAGATTGTGAAGGTCGGCAAGTCCAAGCTTCATATTATCTGCAGTGGTTCGGTTGATATGAATATTCCCTGCGACAGATGCCTTAAACCTGTATTGACAAGCGTCAGTTTTGATATTGATGATACTGTTGAGATGGAAGAGAATGCATCTGAGGATGAAGAGCCAGAAGAAAAAGACTATATTGATGGATACAGCCTCGACGTTGACAGACTTGTTTTCGGCGAATTATTGTTATCCATGCCAGGGAAAGTCTTATGTAAAGATGACTGCAAGGGATTATGTCCTGTTTGCGGAACAGATTTGAATGTCACTGAATGTGATTGTGAAAAGGAATCCCTGGATCCCAGAATGTCTGTTTTCAAAGATATTTTAAACAATTTTAAGGAGGTGTAACCTATGTCAATTTGTCCTAAGAATAAATCTTCAAAGGCTAGAAGAGATAAGAGAAGAGCTAACTGGAAAATGAGTGCTCCTAATCTTGTAAAGTGCAGCAAGTGTGGTGCTTTAATGATGCCTCACAGAGTTTGCAAGTCTTGTGGATCATACAACAAGAAAGAAATTATCACTGTTGATTAATTTTTTTCTTACGTTTATAAATGCCGGGTTGTGTCTGTATGGATATGACCCGGTTTTTTTGTTATAAACAGAGTGATATATTAAAAAATGAAAATTATAAGTTTATTATAACGGATAATTCCAAAATTACAGAATGGTTGACTGTGATAAAATATATTACATATGTGCAAGTGCGTCAGCTTGATTTTAAAACAAATTTATAGTATATTAAAAGACGATTGATATTTTTATATTTTAAGAATGGAGATAAATAATGTCAGATATATGCAGAGTAGCACTTGATGCGATGGGTGGGGATAATGCACCCGGTGAAGTCGTAAAGGGTGCAGTTGAAGCAACTAAAAAAGAAAATGATATTCACGTGGTTCTTGTCGGTAAAGAAGCAGCAATACAGGCAGAACTGGATAAATATGATTATAGCAAAGAACAGATTGAAGTTGTTGATGCGGTTGATGTCATAGAGACAGGTGAACCGCCTGTTATGGCTGTAAGACGCAAGAAAGAATCTTCACTTGTAAAAGCAATGTATCTTGTAAAAGAAGGAAAGGCAGATGCATTTGTCTCAGCAGGAAGTTCTGGTGCAATACTTGTAGGTGGTCAGACAATTGTAGGCAGAATCAAGGGCGTTGAACGTCCTCCGATGGCACCGCTTATTCCTACAGCAACAGGAGTGTCACTTCTTGTTGACAGTGGCGGTAATGTCGACGCAAGACCTAGCTTCCTTGTTCAGTGGGCTAAGATGGGTTCTATTTATATGGAGAACATTCTGGGAATAAAGAATCCGAGAGTTGCTATTGTAAATATCGGTCTTGAAGAAGAAAAGGGCAATGCACTTGTAAAGGAAACCTATCCTTTATTAAAGGAATGTAAAGATATTAATTTTATAGGAAGTATAGAAGCAAGAAATATTCCTAAGGGAGATGCAGATGTTATTGTATGTGATGCATTTGTTGGAAATGTAATATTAAAGCTTTACGAGGGAACAGCTTCTACACTGATAAAGAAGATTAAAGGTGCGATGATGTCAAGCTTTAAGACTAAGATAGGTGCACTTTTAATAAAGAAATCGCTTAAAGAGGAGTTAAAGACTCTTGATGCGACAGAGTACGGCGGAGCACCACTGATAGGTCTTAACGGCCTTGTGGTTAAGGTTCATGGCAATGCCACATCAAAAGAGATTGGCAATGCACTTATACAGTGTGTTAAATTTAAAAAACAAAAAATTAATGAAAAGATTACAGCTTCACTTAACGTTGAAGAGTAATATAGGAGGTTTATCATGGAATTTGAGAAGATTCAGAAAATTATTGCGGATGTATTAAACATCGAACCTGAGAAGATTACAATGGAGTCAGCATTTGTTGATGACCTTAATGCAGATTCACTTGATGTATTGCAGATAGTAATGGGAATTGAAGATGAGTTTGACATTAAGATTCCTGATGAAGCAACAGAGAAGATTGTTACTGTTGCAGATGCAGTAAACGAGATTAAGTCAGCAGTTAAATAATGTGAACGGGCTGTCTTATATGACAGCCCGATTTTTTTAGCCACAAAGGCAGAATGGAGATTAATGTGAAAAACAACTCTGATTTAAAAGAATTCCAGAACAGAATTGGTTATCATTTTAATGATGAAAAGTATTTGAAAACAGCACTTACACACAGTTCATTTGCTAATGAAGTCAAGATGAGAAAAGTAAACGATAACGAGAGACTTGAATTTCTTGGAGATGCGGTTCTTGAGCTTACCTCAAGCGATTACATATATAAAAACCATTCCGAGATGAATGAAGGCTCTATGACAAGACTCAGAGCAAGTATAGTATGTGAGCCTACACTTGCACTCTGTGCGAGGGCATTCGGATTAGATGAGTTTATAATGCTTGGAAAAGGTGAGGAACTTACCGGAGGACGCAAGCGTGATTCAATAGTTTCAGATGCATGTGAGGCTGTAATTGGTGCGATTTATCTTGACGGTGGTTTTGCTAGTGCAAAAGAATTTATCACGAAGTTCATATTAAATGATCTTGATAATAAAAAACTCTTTTATGATAGCAAAACTATCTTACAGGAGGTAGTTCAGGCTAACGGAATTGAAGTAAAGTATGAAATGATAGGCGAAAAAGGACCTGAACACGATAAAATATTTGAAGTGTGTGCAAGTGCAGGAGATTTATTTAATGTAAAAGCAGAGGGACACACAAAAAAGGCCGCACAGCAGAAAGCGGCATATAATGCACTTATTCTGCTTAAAGAGCAGGGTGTTGATATTAACCCGAAGGGAAAAAGATAGATGTATTTAACAAGTATAGAAGCCCAGGGCTTTAAGTCATTTGCCAACAAAATAGTTTTTGACTTCCACAATGGTATTACAGGCATTGTTGGACCGAATGGTTCAGGAAAGAGTAATGTTGCTGATGCTGTAAGATGGGTTCTCGGTGAACAGAGTGCGAAGCAGCTTCGAGGTGCAAAGATGGAAGATGTCATATTTGCCGGAACAGAAGCGAGAAAGCCTGTAGGGTATGCTTATGTTTCAATAACACTAGATAATTCAGATCATGCACTTGCTGTCGATTATGATGAAGTAACAGTTACACGTAAAGTATTCCGTTCCGGTGAGAGTGAATACCAGATGAACGGACATGCGTGCCGTCTGAAAGATATTACAGAGCTTTTCTATGATACAGGTATCGGTAAAGAAGGATATTCTATTATCGGTCAGGGTCAGATTGATAAAATATTAAGTGGTAAGCCTGAGGAGAGAAGAGAACTCTTTGATGAGGCTGCAGGAATTGTAAAGTTTAAGAGAAGAAAAGCTGCAGCGATAAAAAAACTCGAACACGAACGGGATAATCTTGTCCGTGTGAACGACATTTTGTCAGAACTTGAAAAGCAGGTAGGTCCATTAGAGAAGCAGTCAGAAAAAGCGAGGGAATACCTCAGGTTAAAAGAAGATTTAAAGACAAGAGATGTCAATGCATTTCTTCTGGAAAGCGATAAAATCCGCGAAGATTTGACAGCGGTCAATGAAAAGATAAGTATTGCCGAAAATGAACTTTTGCAGGCAAATGCTGAGTATGAGAGCACAAGAGCAGAATATGATTCAATTGAATCAAAGCTTTCAGAAGTTAATGGCAGGATAGAATCAATAAATACAGAACTTTCAGATACAGAAGTTGAAAAACAGCGTCTTGAAGGTCAGATAAATGTATTTGCTGAACAGATAAAAACGATTGAAGCCGGAAACAGACATTTTTCAGAGCGAATTGCTGATATAGACAAAGATATAGAGCAAAAAAACAAGTCACTTGAAGATGTAATAAATCAGAAAGATGCTTTGAAAGACAGTTTGGCTGAGTTTGAAGAAAAACAGGCTGAAAATGACAGAAAGCATGAAGAAATAACTGCACAGATAGAAGATATTTCATCTAAGATTGATGCAAACCAGAATAAAATCTATGATATTTTAAATGAAAAATCTAATATAAATGCCGATAACCAGCGTTTCAAGACAATGCTCGAACAGCTTAATATTAAAAAAGCAGAGTTAAGCAGCAGGATAATCCAGGGCAAAAGTCAGGAAAATGCACAGGATTCAGTGATTTCTTCTTTGGAGAATAAGCTTAAAGAAACAGAAAATACTATTGCTGAATATACATTATCAATAGAACATAAAAATGCTGCTGTTGCTGATAATAAGCAGAAAATTGCTGATTTAAACAGTGCAGCAGACAAACTTTCACAGCAGTATCACCGTGAAAAATCAAGACTTGAGTCGTTAATCGCAATCACAGAAAAATACGACGGTTATGGTAACAGCATAAGAAAGATTATGGAACTGAAATCAGAAAATGAGGGAATAATCGGTGTTATTGCGGATATAATCAAAGTCGAAAAGAAATATGAGACTGCGATTGAGACAGCTCTTGGTGGAACAATCCAGAATATTGTAACTGATAATGAAAATACAGCAAAAAATCTTATTGCATATCTTAAAGAAAATAAATTTGGACGGGCAACATTTCTTCCTTTATCGTCAATATCGGGAAGAAATACAATAGAAAAAGAGCCGTGCATGAATGAAAAAGGTGTTATCGGTGTTGCGAGCAGCCTTGTAAGAATTTCATTTGAATATGAAAATCTGGCAAAGTACCTCCTTGGAAGAATTCTTGTTGTTGATAATATTGATAATGCACTAGCTATTGCAAGAAAATACAAACATTCTTTAAGAATTGTTACGCTTGAAGGCGAACAGTTAAATCCGGGTGGTTCAATGACCGGCGGTGCTTTTAAGAATGCGGGAAATCTTCTCGGACGACGCCGTGAGATTGAAGAGTTAAAAGTTAATACTACAAATGTCAATAAGCAGTTTAATGATACAAAAAATGAGATAGCTGAGTTAAGAAAGCTTGTTGCATCAATAAGAGAAGAACTTGATGTGCTTAATAAGCAGATGCGAGAAGCACAGCTTAATAAAAATACAGTCCAGTTAAATCTCAAACAGGCACTTTCAAAGAAATCAGAGATTATTGATTCATACAAAGATTCGCAGATTCAGGTTGCTGAGATAGGAAAAGAGATAGAATCTGTATTACAGCAGCAAAGTCTTGTGAGTGGTAATCTTGAGAACTTAAACAGTTCTACAGAAAGTTCACAGAAAGAGATTGATGAGCTTACATCACTTCTTGAGAGCAAAAAACAGGAAGAGGCAAAACATCTTACTGATTCAGAGCATGTTAAGATAGAATATTCTTCGCTTTTGCAAAAAGAAAGCTTTATAGATGAAAATAAGTCACGTCTTGAGAGTGAAATAAGCCGTCTTAATCAGGAAAAAGAAGAAATAAAGCAGAAACAGGAACTTACAGCTGGAGATGTCAAGTCAAAGCAGGCAGAGATAGAAGATGTTAATATTTTAATTAAAAATGCAGCAAAAAAGATTTCAGAATGCAGTCTTGAAATTACCAAGCTTAAAACACAGCGTGACGCAATGAATTCAAGCCATAAAGTGTTCTTTGAAAAACGTGAAAAGCTTAACGAACATATAACTGATCTTGACAAGGAAGTTTACCGTCTTAATTCTGGTAAAGAAAAACTTGAGGAGAGCAGTGATTCAATTACAGATTATATGTGGAGTGAGTACGAGCTTACTTATAGTTATGCATTGGAACTTAAAAATCCTGAATTTGACAATCTTTCATCATTAAAGAAAGAAATACATTCTCTTAAAACTGCCATTAAAAATCTGGGTGATGTAAATGTTAATGCGATTGAGGAATACAAAGAAGTAAATGAGCGATATATTTTCTTAAAGGGCCAGCATGATGACCTCATTGAAGCGGAAAGTTCGCTTACACAGGTGATTGAAGAACTTGACAATGGCATGCGTGTCCAGTTCGCACAGAAGTTTGAGGAAATTAAAAAAGAATTCGATAAAGTATTTAAAGAACTTTTCGGAGGCGGACGTGGAACGATTGAACTTGTTGAAGGTGATGATATTCTTGAAGCAGGAATTGTTATTATTTCACAGCCGCCCGGAAAGAAACTGCAGAATATGATGCAGCTTTCAGGTGGAGAAAAAGCACTAACGGCTATAGCACTTTTATTTGCAATTCAGAATCTTAAACCGTCGCCATTCTGTCTTCTTGATGAGATTGAAGCCGCACTTGATGATTCAAATGTAGGAAGATTTGCTAATTATCTTCATAAGCTTACAAAGCATACGCAGTTTATTGTAATTACACACAGACGTGGTACAATGTCGGCAGCGGACAGGCTTTATGGTATAACGATGCAGGAAAAGGGTGTATCTACACTTGTATCAGTAGATTTAATTGCAAATGATTTGGACAAAGATAATAAAAAGGAGTAGTATGGGATTATTCAGTAAATTAAAAGAAGGATTAACAAAGACAAGAAACAATATTGTCTCAGGTATTGATTCGGTGTTTTCGGGATTTTCAAAGATTGATGATGATTTTTATGACGAACTTGAAGAGACACTTATAATGGGTGATATCGGCGTTCGTGCAACAGAAGAGATTATCGAAGATTTAAAGGAAAAAGTTAAAGAAAATAAAATAAAACAGCCTGAGGAATGTAAGCATCTTCTCATTGAAACAATCAAAGAAAAGATGAATCTTGGCGAAAATGCCTATGATTTTGAAAATAAGCAGTCTATAGTAATGCTTATTGGCGTAAATGGTGTCGGAAAAACTACTTCTGTAGGCAAACTTGCCGGTCTGTTAAAGGCACAGAATAAAAAAGTTATTATGGCTGCCGCAGATACCTTCAGGGCTGCTGCAATTGAACAGCTTACGGAGTGGTCAAAACGAACAGGAACTGATATAATAGCACAGAGTGAAGGTTCAGATCCGGCTGCCGTAATTTTTGATGCCGTAGCTGCTGCAAAAGCCCGTAATGCAGATGTATTGTTATGCGATACGGCAGGAAGACTTCACAATAAGAAAAATCTTATGGAAGAGCTTAAAAAGATTGACAGGGTCATTGAGCGTTCATATCCGGAAGCGTACCGTGAAAATCTTATCGTGCTTGATGCAACTACAGGCAGATATCACCGGTATCATCCTGACAAAGCTGGACGGAACCGCCAAAGGCGGTATCGCAGTAGCGATCCATTCCGAACTGGGTATTCCGGTGAAATACATCGGCGTGGGAGAGAGCATTGATGATCTTCAGAAGTTCGATGCGAACCAGTTTGTAAATGCACTTTTTGATGTAAAAGAAAATAATGATGAGCAGTAAAGCTTAAAAGGAGAAAACATGGAAGAATTATCACTTAAAAAATTTGAAGAAGCAGCTGAAAAAGTTAAAGAGGTCACGCTTGCAACAAATCTTGTATACAGCGAATATTTCAGCAACCAGTCAGGAAATAAGGTATATTTAAAGCCGGAAAACATGCAGTATACAGGTGCATATAAAGTAAGAGGTGCATATTACAAAATCAGCACAATGTCAGAAGACGCAAGAAAAAAAGGACTTATTACAGCTTCTGCCGGTAATCATGCACAGGGTGTTGCATATGCAGCATCAAAGTATGGTGTTCCTGCAACAGTAGTAATGCCTACAACAACTCCTCTTATCAAAGTAAATCGTACTAAAGGTTATGGTGCAAAGGTTGTTTTATACGGAAATGTATATGATGAAGCATGTGAATATGCAATGAAACTTGCAAAAGAGGTATTAGTTCTAATTTCAGGATCTAGTGATGACTTAGCAGGGGCTTACATTCGTTCATCCTTTTGATGACTTAGATGTTGCAACAGGTCAGGGTTCAATAGCAATGGAGATTATAAAAGAGCTTCCTACAGTTGATTATATCCTTGTTCCAATCGGTGGCGGCGGACTTGCAACAGGTGTTTCAACACTTGCAAAGCTTCTTAATCCGAATATCAAGGGAATCGGTGTAGAGCCTGCGGGAGCCAACTGTCTTCAGGAATCATTAAAAGAAGGTAAAGTTATTACACTTCCTACAGTAAATACGATGGCTGACGTTACTGCCGAAAAGACACCGGGAAGCAAGCTTTTCCCATACCTTCAGAAGAATCTTGACAGCATAATTACTGTTCCGGATGAAGATTTAATCGTTGCTTTCCTTGATATGGTAGAAAATCACAAGATGATAGTAGAAAATTCAGGTCTTCTTACAGTAGCAGCATTAAAGCAGATGAATGTAAAGGATAAGAAGATTGTATCTATTCTTTCAGGCGGCAATATGGATGTTATCACAATGTCATCCGTAGTACAGCAGGGTCTTGTCCAGAGAAGCAGAATCTTCACTGTATCTGTTCTTCTTCCTGATAAGCCGGGTGAACTTGTACGTGTCGCTTCAATTATTGCGGAGGCAAGCGGAAATGTAATCAAACTTGAGCACAACCAGTTTGTAAGCATTAACAGAAAGGCAACTGTTGAACTTAGAATAACAATAGAAGCATTTGGTCACGAACACAAGGAAGAAATTGTTAAAAAACTTGATGAAGCAGGACTCCGTCCACGTATAGTTAAGGTTAATATTTAAGATAATACATAAAGTCCGTGATAAAAAATCTTATACGGCAGAAAAGACACATCATGACATAATAAAATTGTTGTGATGTGTCTTTTGGTGTAATAATCACATTTATAAATATTTATGTGGAGAATAGTTATATGAAAAATAATTATAAGAATTTTAATTTTTTGAATTATATTGCAGCTGTGATTCTTGTTATTTTGTGTATTGTGCAGATAGTGCCGGATACATCTGTTAAAGCAGAAAATACAGGAGATATTACAGAAATCCATACAGCGGCCGAGCTTGTGAAAGCATCAGAAAATCAAACTGGAAGTTACAGACTTATGGCAGATATTGACATGACAGGCATAGACTGGACACCGTGGGACTTTTCGGGAAAATTTGACGGCAATGGTTATACAATACTTAACCTTTCTGTGACAAAAACAAACAGACGCACAATGAAAACATACGACGGAAACAGAAAAGAATATGATACATATGGTGCGGGATTGTTTGGAATACTTTCTAATGCTGATGTGAGCGGTCTTAATATCAAAGGCACAAGAATTGAAGTTGCTACAAATAATCATTGCTTTGCAGCTCCAATGGCAGGACTTTGTAATAACAGCAATATATCAGATTGTATCATAAGCGATTCTTATGTAAGTCTTACAGATTCGGCAAAAATGTGGGGAACAGGCGGAATCGCAGGTTTTGGAAGCGGTAATCTTGACAATGTTTCAACTGATGTGACACTTGTGTGCATTGATACGGATAAACAGGTAAAAGACGAACAGTTTATGGGTGGAGCATATGCGGCAGGTTTCCTTAATATTAGAAATTGTAAAATAAATATCGACGGTTATGATTCAGACCATGGTTACGTCCATGATGGTGGGCTTGTTGGAATGTATATGGTATATCCGTATGATTTATCTCTTACATATGCCGGTGAAGTCCTTAACAATGAAGTTTATGGACAGATTACATTTTATGAGGATAATACAGACAGACGAGCATATTGTAAGGCAAATATGGGCGAAGTAATGAACTGGACATATGCGTATTCGGGATTTAAATATGATTTTGATGCCAACGAAACATTTGATTATTCTGTTACGTTACTTCCTGAAAAATGTGATAATCCTGTATACAATGATACCGTAACAGAACCATCTGTCACAGATTTTGGCTTTACAACACATACATGTCAGGGCTGTGGGTATACATACAATGACAAATACACAATATATAAAGAATATAAAAATGATTCCGAGGAAGTTACATCACCTGACAATGATATGAACATGTCAGATGATTCGTTTGGTGTTACTAAAAAGAAGGATAACCATGTTATACCTGTACTTGTTGTTATTTTGCTGACTGTTGTAATGATTCTTCTTATAGTAAGATATATTCAGGTGAGAAATCAAAGAAAAAGACGCAGGAGACACAGAAGAAGATGAAAAATACTATCTATATGGCACCGATGGAAGGTCTGACGGACTTTACATTCAGAAATGCATATGAAAAAATATTTGGAAAAGGGAAAATTGCAAAATATTTCACACCTTTTATTTCACCGAATAAGTCCGAAAAATTTCTTGCAAGAGAAATACGTGACATAGACAGGGAGCATAATAATGGAATTAATACAGTTGTTCAGGTTATGACAAATGATGCAAAAGATTTTATCTGGACTGCCAGGATGCTTTATGATGAGTACGGTTATAATGAGATAAACTTAAATGCAGGCTGTCCTTCAGGCACAGTTGTTTCAAAAAACAAAGGTTCTGGAATGTTAAACGAGCCGAAGCTTCTTGATAAATTTCTTGACGCAGTGTTTGAAGATGATTTTATAAGGGAAAATATCAAGGTTTCAGTAAAAACAAGGGTTGGTGTAGAGACAGATACAGCATTTCCGGAGATAATTGATATTTATAATAAATATCCGCTTGAGGAACTTATAGTGCATCCGAGACTGCGTACAGATTTTTATAAAAATGACCTTAATCTTGAAGCGTATGATTATGCAGTAAAAAACAGTAGAAGTAAAGTGGTTTTTAACGGAGATATATTTACAAGAAAAAATTTCCTTGATATAAAGAAAAAATTTCCACAGACAGATACATTTATGCTCGGAAGAGGTCTTATTGCGGACCCCGGTCTTATAGATGTGATTGTTTCTGAAAATCCTGAAGATTTCAGCCGTGACCTTATTAGTGATAAAAAACGCATGAAAGAGCTGCATGACCTTGTGTTTGATGCGAGATTGCACATAATGCCGGGCGACACGCATGCCATTCACAGGATGAAGGAAATGTGGTGTTATATGGCATATGTATTTGACGATTGTAAAAAAGAAATAAAAGCAATAAAAAAATCACAGAAAGTAGCTGATTACAAATCGGCGGTTGATATATTTTTTAATGTAGCAAAACTTACAGAGAAAGATTATATATTATTTTCAAAAAAATTCTGATAAGTTATACAATATGTTATTGATATATAGTGCCGGTTTATGTAAAATAATATCACAAATGTTAATTTGGGAGATAAATATGAGTAAGATTTATTTTGTGCGTCATGGTGAGAGTGAGTGGAATGTGGCAGATAAAATATGCGGACAGACCGATATACCGCTTACCCAGAGAGGACATGAACAGGCTGTAATGACAGGCGAAAGTTTCGTTGCAAGGAAAATTAAAGCTGATATGATTTTGTATTCACCACTTTTAAGAGCTGCAGATACGGCAAAGCATATTTCAGATATAACGGGAATACCGGCAAGAGAAGAGATGCGTCTTATCGAGCAGAATTTCGGTGTATGGGAAGGAACATCACCACGTAATTCACATGAGTTTTATGAAGCCAAAAAAGGATTTGTACAAAGATTTGGCAGCGGTGAATCCATGTTTCAGCTTGCACAAAGAATATACAATCTTCTTGATGAGTTGAAGGCAGATAGTGACAAAACATATATCCTTGTTGCACATAACGGAATTGCAAGAATCGTCTGTTCTTACTTTAAAGATATGACTAATGATGAGTTTGCCGCTTATGGTGTTGCCAATTGCAGTATTACAGAATTTGAGTTCTGAGATTTTGAAAATTTGAGTTGAAAAATTGACACTTAAAAGTAGTTGTACTATCATCTGAATCAGATGTATATACAACTACTTTTGTGCTATTGTATAGGGCAAAGATACGATACCGGCTATAGTAGGCTGCTAGAAATGGGAAGGTGATTTGATGTCGGAAAAAAATTTTAAATCAGACAGGATATTGTCATATTTTAAGAAAGAATGGCTGGTTCTTCTTATTGTTACGGTTTCTGGGCTGATTTACAATATCGGACTTTTGGCAGGACCTCTTTTTGAAGGTAAAATGACTGGTTGTCTTATTGACATTTTAAACGGAAATAAGCAGTTTGCCGATATGCTTACACTTGTTCTGCTTTATATACTGATAACGGCGGCTGTACAGTCTTCAAGATATATTAAGCGTTTTTATGTAAGGCGTTTTGCAAATAATGTAAATAAGAGAATGAAAGAGATATTATATGGAAGCCTTGTACATAAGAGCAGACCACAGCTGCATGAGGAGAGTGCAGGTACGATTCTCACAAAAGCGATTCTTGATGTTGATGACTGTGTTGAGGGTATGAGAAAGTTCACAACTGAAATATTCGATACAGGAGTTGCTCTTTTGGCATATGCATGTATGCTTTTGTTTTATGACTGGAAACTAGCACTATTGTGTATGATATTCCCGCCTGTCTCTTATATTATGGCAGAAAAGATGAAGTTCATAATCCAGACTTCCGGTGCAAAATATAAAGAGCAGTCAGGAGCGTTAAGCACTGCGACGCTTGATATTGCATCCAATGCCATAACATACAGGGTGTTTGGACGAGAGCATCAGAGACGCGAAGCTTATGAGGAAAGTCTTACAGCCTATGAAAAAGCAGCAGTAAAAGCTAATATTTGGAATACGTCGCTCACATCTGTTTACAGAGTCATATCAATGGCGGGCGTAATATTTATACTGTATTTCGGTGGCAGAAATGTACTCGGCACAGGCTGGAGTGCATGGAGCATAGCAACATTTACAACATTTGTATCGTGCTTTACAAAGCTTTCGGTAAAGTCTTCAAGTGCAGCAAAACTTTTTAATGCAGTACATAAAGCACAGGATTCCTGGAACCGTATCACACCGCTTATGCGTATGAAAAACGATGATGGTGACAGAAAAACATATTATGCAGGAGAACTTGAAGTCTGCAATATGGGATTTTCATATCCTGACGGCAAAGTAATATTTGACGGAGTCTCATTTACGGCGGCACCGGGTGAAATTATTGGTATAACCGGTCCCGTTGCCTGTGGTAAGTCAACACTTGGAAAAGTATTTCTGGGTGAGTATCCTTACCGTGGAAGCATCAAGTTTTCCGGGGAAGAGATGAAAGGTGTTGACAGTACGAAAAACGGAATAGTTGCATATCTTGGTCATGATTGTGAACTTTTTGACGATACGGTCAGGAATAATATTCTTATGGGCGATGACGGAGATGTCAATTATTACCTTAAAATGGTGTGCCTTGATAAGGAAGTTGCACTTATGGAAAATGGCGTTGATACGCTTATTGGAAGCAGTGGGGTGCGTCTTTCGGGTGGTCAGGCACAGCGTCTTGCACTTGCAAGAACCATCTGCCATAAAAAGCCGGTTATTATTCTTGATGACCCATTTTCGGCACTGGATAAGGATACAGAGAAGCAGATATTTAAAAATCTTGGTGAGATGGTATCAGACAGTATTGTTATGATAATTTCACACAGACTCTATCTGTTTCCGCAAATGAATAAGGTTCTATGGCTTAATGACGGAAAAACAGAGGTCGGAAGCCATGATGAGCTTATTGAAAAGTGCAGTGAATATGCGTTGCTTTACAATGGACAGAATGGAGGCGGTACTGGTGAAAAATAATGAAAATGAAAAAACCGCAAATTCAGGAAAAAAACCAAAATATGTAAAGAAAATAATAACAGAAACTATTTTAAAATATAAACTTTTGTCATTTGGAATTGTTGCAGCCGTATGTCTGGCGGTCGTATTTTCACTTATTCCGCCGCTTATTCTCGGAAAAATCATTGATATGTTTACAGCTGGACAGATGCCGGGACTTGGTATGGTGATTGCATATTTTGCAATGCTTTTTTTTACGGGGCTTACTGAATCGGCAAGAGAGGGGCTTCTTACAGTTTTTGGACAGAAAATAACACATGCTATGAGAAGCCGTCTTATGGAAAAATTCACATCTCTTACCGCCGACGAATTAAATGGATTGGAGCCGGGTTCGCTCGTATCACGTTTTATAGGCGATGTTGACATGATTGAAAATCTGTTTACGTCGGGAATTATAAGCATGTTTGCCGATGCATGCAAAATTATAAGTATTCTTGTTGTAATATGGTTTAAAAATAAAGGACTTACGCTTGTATTTATAATCCTGCTGCCATTTTTGTTTATTTTTACAAGACATGTGCAGAAAAATATGCTTGCGGCCCAGATTATGAACAGACGTGCTGTAAGCCGTGCGTCAGGACATGTTCCGCAGACATTAAAAAATATAAGAACAATTCATTGCTTTGGCAAAGAAAAGTATATGGAAAAGCAGTATGACGAATATATAAATGACAGTTATCATGCGATGGAAAAGACAAATTTTTATGATGCAGTATATTCGCCTGTAATTCTTATTTTAAATGCTGTTGTTGTTGCAGCTGTAATGTTGCTTTCGTCATCTGGTAACAGTGCAGTCCTCACATTTTTCGGAATGTCAGCAGGTACTGCGGTTGCATTTATGAATTACATTTCCCAGATATTCTCACCGGTTGAAAGTCTCGGTATGGATATTCAGACAATACAGTCAGCGATAGCCGGTATACACAGAATTAATGAATTCATGGCACTTGAAGAGGTTGAAAAACACGATGTTGTACAGGGAATTGAAAAACAGGATACACAGTGGCAGGATGAAGGTAAGCTACAGGTTCAAAGCGGCAGGTATGAAGCCGATAGAAATAAGCCTTTTGTGGAGCTTCGCAATGTGACCTTTGGCTATGATGAGGACAGAAAAATCCTTAATAACATAAATATCAGTGTTATGCACGGAGAGCAGGTAACTCTTTCAGGACGTACAGGTGCAGGAAAGAGTACAATATTTAAGCTTCTTTTGGGACTTTACAAACCGCAGTCAGGAGAAGTGCTGATTAACGGAATACATGCCGACACAATTACTGATAAGGATAAAAGAAAGCTGTTTGCCTATGTTGAACAGACATTTCATATGGTTGCAGGCACTGTAAAAGAGCAGATTACACTTTTTGATGACAGTATTTCCGATGAAGATGTAAAAAATATCTGTATTACAACAGGGCTTGATGATGCGATAACAAGCCTCGAAAAAGGCTATGATACAATATGTACGCCGGATTTGTTTTCACAGGGACAGTGGCAGCTTTTATCAATAGCCCGTGCGGCAGTGGCAAAACCACAGCTTCTCCTGCTTGACGAGATAACGGCAAATCTTGATACAGAAACAGAAAAAGCAGTTCTTAATGCATTGAATAATGTATGTAAAGACAGAACGGTAATATCTATTTCGCACAGGGTTACTGCAAAAACAGGTAGAATTATTCCTGTTGAATCGAATGTGTGAGTTATATATAGGGTTTATCTGATTCGACGGCGAAGTGATTAAGCGATAAAATTACGATATAAAGCGTGTTAAATTTTGCGGACAAAAAAATTCGGTTCACAAATTTAACACGCTTTTTACACATTTGATACATTTCTGTATATTATTATACACTCATAAAACAAATACCAGATGAGTGGTCAGTTTGTCAGACTTAGAATAATGACAGAAATGAGGAGTGTATATGATTAATTACAAAAAACTTACGGCTGCAATGGCAGCGGGAATAATAGCAATATTTACAATAACAGGCTGTGCGATGCCGTGGCAGAAGGCAGCAGATGATTCATCATCAAATGTATCTACGGTTTCTGCCGGGAATCTTTCACAAAGCGGTGAGAATGCACTGTCGCTTGAATTTGACAGCGAAGATTTAGATTCGTCATATAACGAATCAGAATGTACAAAGATAAATCTTTCAGGAAGTGGTGCAACTGTTTCAGGAAGCGGTGTTACTGTTGAAAACGGAAATATTACAATAACATCTGCGGGAAGCTATATTATTTCCGGAACATTAACAGACGGAAGCATAAAAGTGAATTGCAGCGAGAAAGGAACTGTAAGATTGATTTTAAACGGTGCTTCAATAAGCAGTTCAAGTACGGCACCTGTTGTTGTTGAGGAAGCAAAAAAGGTTCTTGTAACTCTCGCTGACGGCACAACTAATACAATTACAGATAAAACACGCCAGTCTGTGGATGACGAAGATTTTTCTTCGGCAGTTTATTCAAAAGCAGACCTTGTATTTAACGGAAGCGGAACTCTTAATGTCAATGCTGGATACAGAAATGGTATCAAGAGCACGGACGATTTGAAAGTTGTATCTGGAACCTTTAATATAACAAGCAATGAGGATGGAATAATCGGAAAAGATTTGCTCGGAATTAAAGACGGTAAATTCACAATTAAATCGGGAAGCGACGGAATGAAGTCAACGTATGATACGGATACTTCAAAAGGAAATATCGTAATAACAGGCGGCGAATTTGATATAACGGCTTCAAATGACGGTGTTCACTGCAATGGAGATATTCTTATTTCGGGTGGAAATCTTACAATTAGCAGCGGTGATGACGGTGTTCATGCAGATGATAATCTTCAGGTTGACGGCGGCACTATAGCTATTAAGAAATGTTGCGAAGGTCTTGAAGGTGTACAGATTACTTTAAACAACGGTGATATTTCAATAGTGGCAAGCGATGACGGTATTAATGCGGCTGACGGTTCGTCATCTTCCGGTATGGGAATGGGCGGCTTCGGTGGCGGTCAGAACGGAGGCTTTGGCGGCGGTCAGACATCATCTTCTGACAGCAGTGTTTTACTTACAATCAACGGCGGAAATATATTTGTAAATGCAGGCGGTGACGGTCTTGATTCAAACGGTAATATTGTGATGAACGGAGGCAATGTAACGGTTCTTGGCCCTACAAGCGATGGCGATACAGCACTCGATTTTGACGGTGCATTTACAATTAACGGGGGTGTACTTATGGCATTTGGTTCAAGCAGAATGCTTGAAACACCGACATCGGCACAGAACGGCTGCTGTATTGTTACAACATTAGGCACTGTAAGTGCAAATTCTGCATTTTCACTTATGGATTCATCAGGAAATGTGATAATGTCATATACACCAACAAAGAATTATGCGTCTGCGATTGTATATTCATCAGACATTAAGAACGGAAGCACATATACGGTAACTGCGGGAAGCACAACACAGTCAATTACGGTGAACAGCAATGTTACAACAAACGGAGTCAGTGGAGGCTTCGGCGGTGGTCAGAATGGCGGTTTTGGACGCGGACAGCGTGGAGGACAGCCTGGAGGCAGTAACCAGCAGGGTGGAAACCAGCAAGGTGGAAATCAGCAAGGTGGAATGCCGGGCGGAAATTCGGGCAACGGACGTTCAAACAGTGCCAGCAGTTCAACTGTAAATCAGGTATAAACTATAAATAAAATAAAGTATATATAACAGGGTAGAACATAGTATAACAGTGTCTTCTACCCTGTTTTTGCTGTGTTTTTTGATAAGATACATCTTTGTATTTAATTTGGGATACTACAACACAATATAACAGTTGACATACAGATATATGCTGTTATATACTGTTTGTGAGGTGATGAAATGAATATAAAAGTAAATTCTACATTGATGATTCCTATATACGAACAGATTGTTGACCAGATAAAAACACTTATACGTATTGGCAAGCTGGAAGAAAATGATATGCTTCCGTCGGTGCGTTCTCTTTCAAAAGAATTAAAGATTAGTGCACTGACAGTTAAAAAAGCTTATGATTATCTTGAGAGCGAAGGTTTTGTTGTGACGGTTCACGGTAAAGGAACGTATGTTGCTGCGTCCAATTCCGAAATACAGGAAGAGGAGCAAAGAAAAGAAGTTGAACTTGATATTGAGATGGCTGTAAAGAAGGCGAGACGATATGGTATTAGTGATGAAGATATAAAGAGCATTTTTTCACTTGTTATTGATGAAAATTAAAAGACTGTTGCTTTAATGATGTTTAGTTGTTAAAGCAACAGTCTTTTTTATGTCTTGTTGTATTTAATTATTTGGTGTGAATATAGCCGTTATTATTGGAAATCCACCACATTTACCCAATGTTCGAGAAGTTCTTTTTCATCAGGTTTGTTTTTTGCCATTCTTGCGGCGGCAACAATAGGAAGCCAGCCTGTTACATACGATTTTTTAGTGTCTGTTGCAGCACAGAACTGTGTCATATACATATCTGCGATATCGATGCTGCTGTCAGAGTATTGCAGCTTTAACAGAAGATAAGTGTTGGCTATGTCGGCACTGGCATTGCCCTGCGTTGCGTGAACCCAGTCAACAGCGGTGATTGATGTTATGTCGGCATTATTATCAATATTTACGATTATGTTGTCAGGACAAAAATCACCATGGCACAATTTTGTGTGCTTTGGCATCGTATTAAGTCTTGTGAGCAGTTCGTATTTTACAGAACTATCAAGAGTTTCAATGTCATTAATCTGTCTTATTAATTTATCTTTAAGCTTTAAGAGAAGCGGGTTGGATTTCTTTTGAAAATCAACCTGATATTCAACCATTTTTTTGATATAATCAGCAGTTTTTTCGGGATGCTCTTTTATAAGCTGTGTAAGAGTTATGCCGTCCGCATATTCACTTGTGATTTCCCATTGGCCATTGTTTACAGATACAGAAAGAAGCTTTGGAATATTAACTCCGGCATCTTCAACTCTTGCAGTATTTAATGCTTCATATAAAACATCTGATTTGTTATAATCTTTGGAAAAAACTTTTATTGCGGTATTATTTTCAAGATAAACTGATTTTAAGTTATTTTGTGAAATGCATTTTTTCATATAAACACATCCTTTCTTATTCGTCAATTTCGACTGGTTTTCCGTAATATGCCTTGAGGTACATTGCCTTAATTTCTTTCATTAGAGGGTAGCGTGGGTTTGCACCTGTACACTGGTCATCAAATGCCATTTCTGTCATTTCGTCGAGAGTGCGTAAAAATTCTTTTTCATCAACGCCATAATCTTTTATAGTCTTTTTGATTCCGACTTTTTCCTTCAATTCTTCAATGGCTGCAATAAGATTTTCAAATTTTTCGTCATCATTTTTTCCTTTGATATGAAGAAAATCTGCACATTCTACATAACGTTCTTTGCAGTGAGGATATTGATACTGTGAAAATGTTCCCATTTTAGCAGGAACTTCTGCAGCATTGAATCTCATTACATCAGTGATGAGGAGTGCGTTTGCAATACCATGAGGAAGGTGGTGGTATGCACCGAGCTTGTGAGCCATAGAGTGGCATACTCCAAGAAATGCATTTGCAAATGCCATTCCGGCCATGGTTGAAGCTGTAGCCATCTGTTCACGGGCTTTTGCGTCGTGCGGACCATTTTCATATGCGGCAGGAAGATATTCAAATATATTTTTCATAGCTTTTAAAGCAAGACCGTCTGTGTAGTCTGTTGCCATAATAGATGCATATGCTTCGAGAGCATGAGTGAGTGCGTCTATGCCGGAAGCAGAAGTAAGACCTTTTGGCTGGTTCATCATCATATCAGCATCAACAATTGCCATTTTTGGAAGAAGCTCATAATCAGCGAGAGGATATTTTATTCCGCTTTCTTCGTCTGTGATAACAGCGAAAGGAGTAACTTCAGAACCTGTTCCTGATGAAGTAGGAATGGCAATGAAGTAAGCTTTTTCCCCCATTTTAGGGAATGTGTATATACGTTTTCTTATATCCATAAAACGCATAGCCATATCCATGAAATCAACTTCAGGATGTTCATACATAACCCACATTATCTTGCCGGCATCCATTGCTGAACCGCCGCCTACAGCGATTATGCAGTCTGGTTCAAAGAGCTTCATGGCTTTTGCACCTTCCTTTGCACATGCAAGTGTAGGGTCAGGAGCAACATCGTAAAATACTGTGTATACAATACCGAGTTCATCAAGTTTGTCGGTTATGCATTTTGTGTAGCCATTTTTGTAGAGGAACTGATCTGTTACTATGAATGCTTTCTTTTTGCCAAGAACTGTCTTTAATTCATTGAGTGCAACAGGAAGGCAGCCCTTTTTAAAATATACTTTTTCAGGTGCTCTGAACCACAACATGTTTTCTCTCCTTTCAGCAACGGTTTTAATATTAAGAAGGTGTTTGACACCGACATTTTCGGAAACTGAATTGCCGCCCCATGAGCCACAGCCGAGTGTAAGTGAAGGTGTCAGCTTGAAATTGTATAAGTCACCGATGCCGCCCTGAGAAGAAGGGGTGTTGATAAGAATACGGCATGTTTTCATAGTTCCTTCAAATATATCAAGTTTTTCTTTTTCTGTTTCTGAATTAATATAAATAGAAGAAGTGTGTCCGTATCCGCCGTCTGCGATAAGATGTGAAGCTTTATCTATTGCATCGTTGAAATCGTCTGATTTGTACATTGCAAGAACAGGTGAAAGCTTTTCGTGTGCAAATTCTTCAGACAAGTCGACAGATGTAACCTCTCCGATGAGAATTTTGGTCTCACGTGATACATCAACTCCGGCGAGTTTTGCAATGGTATATGCACTCTGACCTACAATCTTTGCGTTGAGAGAGCCATTGATAAGGATAGTTTTTCTGACTTTGTCAAGCTCGGTCTTTGTAAGAAAATGGCAGCCTCTTGCAATAAATTCATCTTTTACGGCTTTGTAAACTTTTTTGTCAACAATAACAGACTGTTCAGAAGCACAAATCATACCATTGTCAAATGTTTTTGAGTGGATGATTGAGTTGACTGCAAGAACAACATCAGCTGTTTCATCAATAATGGCAGGAGTGTTGCCGGCACCTACACCGAGTGCAGGTTTTCCTGCTGCATCTGCGGCTTTAACCATTCCAGGACCGCCTGTTGCAAGAATTATATCAGCCTCTTTCATAAGTGTGTCTGTAAGTTCGAGAGACGGAATATCAATCCATCCTATAATGCCTTTTGGAGCACCAGCTTTTACTGCAGCATCAAGAACAACTTTTGCAGCTGCGATTGTTGATTTTTTGGCTCTTGGATGAGGGCTTATTATTATTGCATTTCTTGTCTTTAAACATATTAAAGACTTGAAAATAGCAGTAGAAGTAGGGTTGGTTGTAGGAATTACTGCGGCTACAACACCAATTGGTTCAGCAATCTTTTTTGTTCCATAAGCTGAGTCCTCTTCGATGACGCCACATGTCTTTGTGTCACGATAAGCATTGTAAATATACTCAGAAGCATAATGGTTTTTGATTACTTTGTCCTCAACAATTCCCATTCCTGTTTCATCAACTGCCATTTTGGCAAGTGGGATTCTGGCCTGGTTTGCAGCGATAGCTGCCGCTGTAAATATTTTATCAACCTGTTCCTGTGTGTAAGTTGAAAAAATCTGCTGTGCTTTACGCACTTCATCAATTTTTTTTTCAAGTGCGTCTACTGTGTCAACAATTTCTGTACCCGACATAATTTTTTCTGACATACAAAATCCTCCTTGTTTTTGCGGAGCAAAAATCCTAATGTGCATCTTTGATGCACTATATCCTCATGGCGAGGAGAGGATTTATCCTCCTTGTTTTTGTTCCTTTTCTCATAATTGCAGCAGAGCTAATATTTTCTGCCATAAAAGATTGTTATTATTTTAACAAAGTTAATATAACACTATATTTTTTTTGTGTCAATATGCATATTATTAACATTGCTTGATATTTTTTTAAAAATTTTTTAAAATTCCATTGCGTGATACTATGTTATGTTGTATCATTAATATAGTTTTAGAAATAGTGGGGGATGAATTGACTATTTATAGAATATGTGAGGAATTATTTAATATGAAAGATACGTTTAAAAAGTATTTATATCTTGCCGGAAGCTTGTTTCTTGCATTTGCTTTGTCTATTGTGCTGTTTTTTGTTTTATATAAGATAGATGCGATAAAGAGTGTTATCGGGCATATTGTAAAAACTATGATGCCATTTATAATTGGTGCAGTATTGGCATATATAATTTGTCCTTTGTGTAATAAGCTTGAAGTTTTGTTTGATAAATTATTTTCAAAGATGAAGAACGAACAGACTAAGGAAAAAATATCAAGGACATTAAGTGTATTTGCAGGAATGATTATTGCGGTTATTGCAATTTATCTTGTACTTATGATTGTTATTCCACAGCTGATTGACAGTGTTGTAAGACTCGTTCAGATTCTGCCATCAAGTGCAGATAAGCTTATAGGATGGCTTAATCATTCGCTTAGCTCTAATGAACAATTGCTTCAATATTCGCAACAGGTGATTGATAAGGCATATACGATGCTTGAGGACTGGCTTTCAAACGGACTTCTTGATTCTGTTGAGAAAGTGGCAACCGGGATTTCGTCAGGTGTAATTAATCTGCTCGGTGTGCTTCTTAATATATTTATAGGTTTTATAGTTGCTGTATATCTGCTGCTTTCAAGAAAAAAATTTGCACGGCAGGCAGAACTTATCGTGTATAGTATATTAAAAAAAGAAAAGGCTGACACTGTAATGGAAGAGGCAAGATATTGTGACCGCGTTTTCGGTGGGTTTATCAATGGAAAGATTCTTGATGCAGTAGTGGTTTCACTTATTTGTTATGCCGGCATGATGATTTTCAGATGGATTAATCCGGGAAAAGTCATGATGAGTGAAACACTTGTTGCTGTAATAGTTGGGATTTTTAATGTAATACCATTTTTTGGATGGTATATCGGGTTGTTTTTATCAGCACTTCTCATACTTATGGTTAATCCCATGCAGTGCATTTTCTTTGTGATTTTTGACTTTATATTACAGCAGATAGATGGTAATATTTTAGGTCCTAAGATTATAGGTGATACAACAGGAATTTCAAGTATATGGGTGCTTTTTTCCATATTCCTGTTTGGAGATATATGGGGATTTGCAGGTATGCTTCTTGGAGTTCCGATGTTTGCCATTATGTATCACTGGATTAAAAAGCTGGTATTTAAGGGGCTTGATAAGAATGAACAGACACAGATGAGTGTTGATTATGAGAATGATTTTCCAAAAAAGAAAAAGACTCATCAATAATATAAGGAGTTATGATACATATTTTATGAAACATTTAAAAAATAATATTAAAGATTACACAATACGTTCGCTTACAACAAAAGATTTAGATGCATATAATGCACTTTTAAGATATGCATTTCAGGTTACAGAACAGGAACTTACCGAAGTTGGCTGGGAAAATGACGAGATTAAGCAGTCAAAGTTTCCTGTTTTGCAGAGAGCTGATGTTGTGGGGTGTTTTGATAATGATTCGTTAATATCACAATTTGCTGTATATCCGCTTGATATGAATATTTATCATCAGTTATATCATGTCGGCTTTATAACGAGTGTATGTACATATCCAGAGTATTCAGGACAGGGTATTATGGCTACGCTTATGCACAAGAGCCTGAGCCATATGAGAAAAAGAGGTCAGTCAATGGCACTTTTATATCCTTATTCTATACCATTGTATCGTAAGTTTGGATGGGAGATTATTTCTAATAAGATTTCTTATATAATAAAGAATAATCAGATACCAAAGATTGATGATATTCCCGGATATGTACGTCGTGTCACATGGGAAAATACGGATTTTATTAATCTTCACCAGCAGTTTGCGGCAAAAACACACGGATGCCTTTACCGTAACAGCCTTGCATGGGAGGAATACTGGCGATGGGATGAGGATGATACAGTTGTAGCTGTTTATTATAATAGTCATAAAAAGCCACAGGGATATATGGTTTATCTTATAAAAGAAAATGTTATGTACATAAAAGAGATGATTTTATTAAACAGGGAAGCACAGAATGGTCTCTGGCGTTTTATACGTGCACATCAGTCCATGATAAATGAAGTAAAAGGCAATACATATTATAATGAACCGATTGCTTTTGAGATGGCTGATGGCAATATTAAAGAATCAATACGTCCGTACATAATGGGAAGAATTATAGATATTGATAAGTTTCTTCTCCAGTACAGTTGTAAACCGTCGGAAAAAGATGTTTGCATAGAACTTGATATCCATGATGATTTTTTGTCATGGAATAATAAGAGTATTAATGTATTGTTTAGCAAAGGAAGATGTTTTATAACCGAGCAGAAAGCAGAATATCATATAAAACTTGACATTGCATCGCTTACAACACTTCTTATAGGATATAAATCCGCAATGCAGCTATGGAAACTTGAAAGGATAGATGCACCGAGGGCTGCTGTTGAGACACTCGATAATGTTTTAATGCATGAAATACCATATATTTCAGATTATATTTAAATTTTATGCTGTAAATTTTTTTAATTTTGTCAAGTAAAAATACTTGACACGCATGCCTGGTTATGATATTATTCTCAAGGTTTCAAATTTTATGAGAGTGGTGCTGCTATGGAAAAGTTTGTAGAACAGACGCTTTTATATGATTTTTATGGTGAGCTTCTTAATGAACACCAGAGAGGAATTTATCAGGATATTGTTTTTGATGATTTGTCATTAAGCGAGGTTGCTGATGAGTATGGTATCTCAAGGCAGGGAGTTCATGATTTAATCAAGCGTGTTAATAATACACTGAATGGTTATGAAGAAAAGCTGCATCTTGTATCTAAGTTTATAGAGACAAAAGAAAAGGTGCATGAGATTGAACAGTTATCAGATGAGTTTATTAAAAGTAATAATGGTAGTCTTGATAACATAAGGAGTATACAGCTTATCGCAAAAGATATACTCGATAATTTTTGATATTCGTTTAAGTCTTAATCAGACAGAAGTGAGGATTTATGGCATTTGACAGCTTATCAGATAAACTTCAGAATATATTTAAAAATCTTCGCGGTAAAGGCCGTCTGTCTGAAGCTGATGTAAAAGCAGCTCTGAAAGAAGTAAAGATGGCTTTGCTTGAAGCTGATGTAAACTTTAAAGTTGTAAAGCAGTTTGTCAAGTCGGTCGAAGAGCGTGCCATAGGTCAGGATGTTATGCAGAGTCTTACACCCGGACAGATGGTAATTAAGATTGTTAATGAAGAAATGGTTGCACTCATGGGTTCCGAGACAACACAGATAGCGTTGAAACCGGGTAATGAGATAACTGTCATAATGATGGCGGGTCTTCAGGGTGCAGGTAAAACAACAACGACAGCCAAACTTGCAGGTAAGTTTAAAGCAAAAGGGAAAAAGCCTCTTCTTGCAGCCTGCGATGTTTACAGACCGGCTGCTGTTGAACAGTTAAAAATCAACGGAGAAAAGCAGGGCGTTGAAGTGTTTTCAATGGGAACAGGCAACAATCCGGTTGATATAGCCAAAGCGGCAGTTTCACATGCTAAGAATAACAATTTTAATATTGTTATTTTAGATACAGCCGGTCGTCTTCATATAGATGAGGATATGATGACTGAGCTTATAAAAATAAAAGAAGAAGTTAAAGTTGACCAGACAATACTTGTTGTAGATTCAATGACAGGTCAGGATGCGGTTAATGTTGCTTCTTCATTCAACGAAAAGGTTGGAATTGATGGCGTCATCCTCACAAAGCTTGATGGTGATACCAGAGGTGGTGCAGCACTTTCAATTAAGGCTGTCACAGGAAAGCCTATCCTTTATGTTGGTATGGGTGAAAAACTTTCAGA